>Ga0208487_1000301_pt1 | contig 12522 bp, 10 predicted proteins | sample LakMenEpi21Sep12_FD_150723 | JGI IMG/M metagenome (GOLD analysis project Ga0208487, IMG submission 150723) | Freshwater microbial communities from Lake Mendota, WI - 21SEP2012 deep hole epilimnion (SPAdes) | ecosystem: Environmental > Aquatic > Freshwater > Lake > Epilimnion/Euphotic zone ...
CGCTTCGAGGCGCATCGAGCCTCGTAGGAACCTACCTCGCACCCTGGGTGACTGTTGAAGAATTTCGCTGGCTATCGCTGGCTTTTTTGTCAAAGACTACCGATCAGTCCGATCAGTCCGATCAGTCCGATCAGTCCTATTTGGTTTGGTCAGGAGCCAGTGCCGTGGGTTTTTGGCCGGCTTGATCGGTCGGGGTCGAGTCGGCTTCAAGGTCCCCGATGGCATACTGGAGACCGTCGAGCATGTGCTTGAGAATCATCGGTTTGGAGAAGGTGTCTTCGCGGTGTCCAAAGTTGGTGTAGAAGACGCGTCCTTTGCCTGCCGATCGGAGCCAACTGACAGGAACCTCACGGGGTCCATCGTTGATGAGCTTACTGACGGCCTCTTGATTCATGTCGAGGCTCACGAGGATTCGAAGGTTTTTGGTACCTACATAGGTTTCCGGATTGTATTGGTAGATCTCGTCGGTGTGCCAGAAACCTTTACCGTCGAAGGACTTGTTTAGCACGTGCTCTGGGTCATTGAGCTTGAACGCCCAAGTTCCACCGGCGTTCCAGGGGTGCCCGGCGAATTCTCCACCGACCACGGCTCGGCAATCGGGGTGTCGGCCAAAGTTATCGCTGGCCGCATGGAAGCCAGCGAGCCCTTTTCCGTTCATGATGAAATCGAGAAAAGCATCCTGCTGGGCGGGGGTCTGAAACTGCATGTGGGTGGTGTTGTTCAGGAGGATCAGGTCGTATTTGGCCAGATTCTCCGGGGTGAACACATCGTAGGTGTCGGCAAGATCGACGCTGAATGCCTTGGTCTTTTTCGCCATGGCTTCTACGGCATAGTTTGCATAAGGAATCGAGCCATGGATGAACCCTTCGCATCGATAGAACAATAGAACGCGTCGTTCTTTTTTGGGAGCCGCTACGGCTTGAGCCGGGACTGCGGTCTCGATGGCAGATTTTTGAGCATCCGTCAGAGGGCGGAAGCTTTCGGCTTTTTTCTTTTGCCATGGGTCGGCATCTTGGGCCGAAACGACATTGGAAACGCTACTGGAAACGAGGCACAACGCCAAAGCGAATGAAAACAGCTTTTTCATGGGGGAGGATCTCCGATGGGGGATTGAGTCTAGGGATGGAGGTGCGAGAAAAAAGAGGGATCAGGGCGTGTTGGGAACAGGCGGATTGGTCGGTTGGGTCGGCAGGAGAATCTTCTGACTCCCCTTGGGCAACCCGAGCATTGCGTCGTCGGAGTCCTTGGAAAAAGGAGCTGCCAGAGGCAGGCCTGCCAGGAACGCTAGCAGCAGGGTCGCGACAAAGTAAATGGCATAGTGGAGAAAGGATTGACCGACCTCGAGTTCGCAGGATCCGACCGATACGGCGATTCCGAGTCCGAACATGATAAGCACAAAGATGGACATTTGAAGTGTGTCGATTTGGGCAAGCACTCGGTTGCCAAAGTAGGAAGCAAGCAACCAGTAGACTCCCCATGTCAGTGCGAAGACCCCAGCGCAGATCCCGAGTCGCACCAATCGGTCTTTTCCTATGTAGCCGCCTAGTTCATCGTCCTTGAAGAACGTATAGCCGATCGAGCATAAAGGATAAGCAAGAGCGATCGCGACGAAGGCCAGAGCCCAAGTCGGAGGTGTGATCCCGGACAAACGGGCCCAGAGGGCTGCGATGATCGACACGGCCGCTACGCCGATTGCCACGACGATCTGAAAACCGTTGGGGGTAAACTCCACCCGCTTGATCGGCTTGAGAACCGGCCTGCCCCCGGCATCCTTGGGACCATAATTCTCCGGTACATGGATGACCACTTCCTGCGACTTGTCGGGAACGGTGATCGTCTGCTTGCACTTGGGACAAGGCCCTTGTTTCCCGGCGTATTTGTCGCTGACGGTGAACCTTGCGAGGCAACCTGGGCAGGTGACTGGGATTGGCATATCGAAGATGGATGCTTAGAACAATGGGTCGAAACTTGGCGACGAATTATAACCGATCTTGCAATTGGCTAGTGGTCCAATATGTCCGAAATCGCTCTTGGTAAGCCTTCGTTCAACGTCGTGCTTTTTCAGCCGGAAATCCCACAGAACACAGGGAATATTGGACGTTCGTGCGTAGCGCTCGATGCGAAGCTTTGGGTCGTTCGGCCGATGGGATTTAGGCTCGATGAGAAACTCGTCCAACGTGCAGGACTGGATTATTGGCAGTTCCTGGATATCGAAGTAGTCGATACCTGGGCCTTGATGCTCGCAAAAATGGACCTCGATCGGACTTGGTTTTTCACCAAATTCGCCCAGCAACTCCACACCCAAGTCCGCTACTCAGTCGGCGACTGGCTGGTCTTTGGGAGCGAGTCGAACGGACTTCCTCCGAGTGTCCGCGACGAGTTCGCAGCGCATTGCCTTCGATTGCCCATGACCGGACCGGTCCGGAGCCTAAACCTCTCGGTCGCCGCAGGAATCGGACTATTCGAAGCCTATCGCCAATGCTCAGGGGAATGACTACCCTGAGATAGTGCATGCTAAGCGAGAATATCGCGGACGACGTTCCCATGAACGTCCGTCAGGCGAAAATCTCGCCCCTGGAATCGGTAGGTCAATCGCGTGTGATCGAAACCTAGCAGATGCAGGATGGTCGCATGCAGATCGTGAACGTGGACGGGATTTTCGACGGCGTTGAAGCCGAAGTCATCGGTCTTGCCGTAGACCATACCTCGTCGGAGACCGCCGCCTGCCATCCAAATGCTGAAGGCTCGATTGTGGTGGTCTCGGCCGTCGTTGCCACCTTGGACCATCGGTGTGCGACCGAACTCGCCCCCCCAGATGACCAGGGTGTCTTCGAGCAACCCGAGCCGCTGGAGATCCTGTACCAGAGCGGCGCTTGGTCGATCGGTAGCTGCTGCGTTGTTCTTGACGCCGTTGGTCAAATCCCCGTGTTGATCCCAAACCTCATGAAAAAGCTGCACAAAACGCACGCCTCGCTCGAGCAATCGCCTAGCGAGTAGACAATTGCGAGCAAAACTAGCCTCCTTGGGATCCTTAACGCCGTAGAGCTCGAGCGTCTCTTTGCTCTCCGTGCTTAAATCCATCAACTCCGGCGCACTGGTTTGTAATTTTGAGGCCAGCTCGTAGCTTTGGATGCGAGAGGCGATCTCCGGATCTCCGACCTCGTCGAGGGTCATGCGATTGAGTTTGGCGATCGCATCGATCGAATCGCGTTGGGCTTGGCCATCGACTCCCTTAGGGTTCGATAGATACAACACGGGGTCACCCGTGCTGCGGAACGGCGTTCCGGAAAACGTCGTAGGCAGAAAACCGCTTCCATAATTGCTCGCACCTCCGCTGGTACCTTTGGCGCTGGTCAAAACGACAAACCCAGGCAGATCCTTGGACTCCGAGCCCAAGCCGTAAAGCGTCCAACTCCCTAAACTCGGACGCCCGAATTGCTGCGAGCCGCTGTTCATCATGATCTGCGCAGGTGCATGATTGACCGCATCGGTCTGCATGGAGCGAATCAACACCATCTGGTCGGCGATGCCCGCGATCTGCGGCAATACCTCGCTGAGCTCCATGCCGCAGTTTCCGTGAGGTGCAAATCCGAACTTGCCCCCAAGCAATGCCGAGTTCGGGTTGATGAATGCAGCCCGGTAACCCTGAAGCAACTCCGGTGGAGGCAACTGACCATTTCTCTTAGCCAGCTCGGGCTTCGGATCGTAAAGTTCCAGTTGGCTCGGTGCCCCGGCCTGGAACATATAGACGACTCGCTTGATTTTCGCCGGGAAATGGGGAGCTCGTGCCGCAAGCGGCCCTGCGGGCTCCTGGGCCGACGACTCCCCAGCGAGGAGTTCCAAGGCAGCCAAACTTCCAAGTCCCACCGAGCACTCCTTGAGAAACCAGCGGCGTCGAAGCCATCGTGCTTGTGCCTCGATAAGTTCCAGAGCGAGGTTCTTCATGTTCGATTCGTTCCGTTTGATCTGACCAGTTTGCCTGATCCGTTTGTTCCGTTTTGGCAATGCAAGTGCCTGGCCGTAGACCCGCACCTCTTCAATTTTATCAACAAAGCTGGGATTCGAAATGACTTTGTTGAATTACTACAAGGCTTGCGGTTTTTCGCAAGCTACTTTTTACCGCGAAATTCCCGGGCTCGCGATGAAAAGAGGGTCGTGGAAAGGGGTACAATATCCAAATCCAATTCGCTAGCTTGCTCAATGCACTCGAACACTCGGAATCCTCGATGACCAATGAATCCTCTGCTCGAAATGGCAATCGACGGAGTCTTGCGCTGTTTCTTGCCCACTGCGGACCCATCCTGCTCTTGGGAGCCATGATCGCTTCGATCTACCCTGAGTCCGTGCAGGCCCAAGAGCCCAACGACTGGTTTGAATCCAAAGTCCGTCCCATCTTGGTCGAACACTGCTACGAATGCCATTCTGGAACCAAATCCAAAGGGGGACTCTTGCTCGACTCCAAACGGGGGTGGAGCCAAGGTGGTCAGTCCGGTCCTGCGATCCTGCCAGGTGACCCGGACCAGAGCCTCTTGATCCAAGCCGTCGAGTACGAGACGCATCAGATGCCTCCGAAAGGCAAGCTGTCCGATCGCCAGATCGAGACATTGATCGAATGGGTCCAAAAAGGAGCACCGGACCCTAGAGAAGCTCCACTCCTCGTCGGCGGGATGGATGCGCAAACGGCTCGGACTTGGTGGTCCTTTCAACCGCTCCCCCATCCCATCGACACCTTCGGCTCCGAATGGATCGATCAGCAGATCGACGCAAAGCTTCACGCGGCAGGTATCGTTCCTTGCGCAAGAGCAGACGCTCGGACTCTGGCCCGCCGCATGAGCTACGATCTGACAGGCTTGCCGCCTTCCCCCGAAACGCTACAAGAGACCCTCGGACATGCAGGCTCGGAGAGCACCCCGATAGCATCCGAACCATCGGTGTCCATCGCCGAGGATCGATTCGGCCAGCAGATCGATTCGATGCTCGCCTCGAGCGACTATGGGGTCCAATGGGGACGGCATTGGCTCGATGTGGTCCGCTACGCCGACACCGCAGGGGAAAACACCGATCGACCAGTTCTCAACGCTTGGAGGTATCGCAACTGGGTCTTCGACGCAATGAATCGCGATATGCCATTTGACGCGATGGTTCGCCATCAAATCGCCGGGGACCAGGAAACCCCGGAGGGAATCGTCGCGACGGGCTATCTGGCTATCGCGAGGCGATTTGGTCACGATATCGACAAAGACATGTACCTGACCTACGAGGAGATGATCGATAATCTCGGCAAGTCCTTCCTAGGCCTGACCATCGGCTGTGCCCGTTGCCACGACCACAAGTACGACCCGGTCTCGGCTGAGGACTACTACGCCCTGTACGGGATTTTGGCCAGCTCCAAATATTCCTTCCCCGGCTGTGAGCCCAAGGGTCAGCCCAAGGACATGGTCCCTCTGTTGGGCCCGAGCCAAATCGAAACGCTGAGGAAACCTTGGCAGGAAAAAGCCGATCTAGCCAAGCAAGCCAAGGAGAGCCAGCAAGCCTCGCTTGGACAAGCCAGAAAGTACTTGAGCGAACTCGACCCGGTCGACCGCGTTGCGATCCTCCAAGCCGATGTACCGGAAGGAGCCAAGGTCCCTTTCGATAGCCAAGAGGCGTCCAAGACCATCTTTGTTCGACCCGGTGAATGGATTCAGTTGACCGTCTCGCCCAAAGGAAACCACGGTGCCGATTCGACCATGGTGCAACTGGTCATCCAAGCGATCGGCAGCAACCCCAACAAGGATAACCCTAACTCAGACCTTCCAACGAACGACAATACAGCCGATAAAAACGCCGGTGTCTGGTCCTCCGACGCTCTGGTCGACGATTTTGCAACCACGGCTTTTCAGAAACTAGGCCCCACGAACCAAGCAGATCTGGGGGGCCAGGATCTGGGGGGCCAGGAGCTCAAAGCGAGTTGGTACTACGCCGAATCGACCAAGTCCCCGGAGTTGCTCGTCGAGCTGCGGACCAGCAACGGCGGCAATGCGAATATTCGCTCCTGGAGTATCGGCGAGCTCCCCTCGGTCTTCGCCAACGTCTCGGATTCGCCCGCAAACGTCTGGACTTCGCTTCCTGCGAAATCTCTCTTTGTGCATCCGGGTCCTGAGCGACCCGTGAGTTTGGTTTGGGTCAGCCCCATCGAGGGTCAAGTTCGAGTCCATGGATTCGTCCAAGACGCCCATCCCGCGGCGCTCGATGGGGTTTCCTTCTCCGTCGAGCATTGGAAAGCGCCTAAGGCAGGAGAAGTCTTCGAGCAAATGGCTGCGATCCTGCAAACACCCATCCTCGATCCTGGCCCCGCGCCGGTCATACCGGAAGCTTACGCAACCGTCGAAGGAACCATTGCCGATGCTCGGGTACACCTGCGAGGCGACCCAGAAAAACTCGGGGACATCGTCCCACGACGCTGGATTGAGATCCTCGGAGGCGATCCACTGAAGGATCCCAAGGCCAGTGGCCGCATCGAGTTGGCCGATTGGATCGCTGGCCACCCTCTGATGGCTCGTGTCATGGTCAACCGAGTCTGGCAGTGGCATTTTGGTCAAGGACTTGTGCGAACCCCCAACGACTTTGGATCCAGGGGGGATCAGCCCAGCCATCCTGAATTGCTCGATCAGCTCGCCGCCCAGTTCGTCAAAAGCGGCTACAGCATCAAGCAGTTGCATCGATGGATTATGAATACTAACGCCTATCGGCGCTCGTCGAGCGCCACTGCCGAGCAGATGCTGGCCGATCCAGAAAATCGACTTTTGTCCCACTACCCGCGCCGCAGACTGACGGCTGAGGAAATCCGCGATAGCATCTTGGCATGCAGCGGGAACCTCGATCGATCCTATGGACAAGAGCATCCTTTTCCAGCCCCTGCGACTTGGACCTTCTCGCAACACGATCCGTTCAACGCTGTCTACGCGACGAATCGTCGAAGCGCCATGATGATGGTTCAGCGTCAACGAAGGCATCCGTTCCTTGCACTCTTCGACGGTGCCGACCCGAATGCCAGCACACCGGTCCGGCAGACAAGCTCAGTGCCGACTCAAGCCCTCTATTACCTGAACGATCCTTTCTTTCACGAACAAGCCGCTGCGATCGCCAAAACGCTCGATGCCAACGAACCAGGGCCAGCCAAAGTTCAGTCGATGTATCAGCGGATCCTTCAACGTCCAGCCACCGATGCGCAAGTCCAAGCCTTGCTCGCCCTGGTCGAACGCTACGAAGGAGCTCCTGTCGACGCTTGGGCGGCGGCCATCCGTATGCTGATGGCGAGCAACGAGTTTCACTTCATCGATTAAAAACCTCCATGACCTCGAGAACCCCGCTCATGAAATCGTTGCAAATGAAATCTTCGCAGATGAACTCGTTATGGCAGCACCCCACGGATCGTAGGCAGTTCGTTCGATCGGCCGTCGGTTCCTCGATGCTCTTTTCGGGGATCCTCGGGCAACTCATGGCCGACGAAGGCTCAAAAAGCGGGCCCGACTCCCCAACCAAAATGCCCCATTTTCCTGGAAAGGCCAAGCGGGTGATCTTCCTGTTCATGACCGGAGGAGTATCCCATGTCGATACCTTCGACCCCAAGCCGGCCTTGACGCGCGATCACGGCAAAGAGATCCAAGCAGACCATCCGGAAATCAAGGATCGGCCGGGATACGAGAAGATATTTCTCAAGCGTCCGCAGTGGGAGTTTTCCAAGCATGGTCAGTGCGGCACCGAGGTCAGTACGCTCTTTCCCCACGTGGCCACCTGCGTCGATGACATCGCGCTGATACGCTCGATGCACACGGGGCACTCGAACCACTACAACGCAACGCTCGGAATGCACACCGGTTCCTTCACGCAATCCAGACCGAGCCTTGGTTCCTGGGTCACCTATGGGCTCGGCTCGGAAAACAAGAACTTGCCTGGATTCGTTGTGATCGCTCCGAGACAGACCTACGCAGGCACGCAGGTCTATGCCAGCGATTTCCTTCCAGGTGCCAATCAAGGAACCCTTGTCATTCCAGGGGCCGAGCCGATCAGCAACATCGCTCCGAGAGTGCCCCAAGACAAACAACGGCTGGAACTGGAATTTTTGGCCAAACTCAATGCGGATCACTTGGCCCCTCGAAGCGCCGATGAGAACCTCAAGACTCGTCTTCAAACGTTTGAAACCGCATTTGGGATGCAGATGGCCGTCCCGGAAGTCTTCGATTTGAGCCAAGAATCCGAGGCGACGTTGACCAGTTATGGACTCAAGCCCGGTCAGACCACCGGATTTGCTTGGCAATGCTTGGCCGCCCGAAGGCTGATCGAAAAGGGGGTCCGTTTCGTCGAGTTGATCGACACCGGCTCGTCAGGGAACTGGGATGCGCACGGAGACATGATGACCCATGAGCCTCTAGCAAAGAACGTCGATCAACCGATCGCCGCACTGCTCAAGGATCTCAAACAACGCGGCTTGCTCGAGGACACCTTGGTCGTCTGGACCACCGAGTTTGGACGAACCCCATTCAACAACACCGCCGATGCGAAAGGTCGCGAGCATCACCCCTGGGCCTTTAGCTCCTGGCTAGCCGGAGCAGGCGTCAAGCCTGGGATCGTTTACGGCTCGACCGACGAGCATGGGCTTCGGGTCGACCAAGACGGGGTCGATGTGCATGACTTCCATGCGACGATCCTGCATTTGATGGGCTGGGATCACGAGCGATTGACGTTCCGACACAGCGGACGCGATTATCGGCTCACCGATGTCCACGGCAGGGTGGTCCAAGGTGTGCTGCAAGGCTAAGAGACGATAGAGCTGATAGAGTCGCGAGCGAACATCGTTGGAGCACGAAACGACAAGACGCCGACTCGATGTTTGTTGGTGCATCGAATCGGCGCCCGTCATGGTTTTAGTCGGCTCGCTATCGAGCCTTGATTGTTCCCTAGCGAAGCGAGCTATGCAGCCCGTCGCCTGGGTTCTTGTCGGCTGGGTTCTTGTCGGCTGGGACCTTGGGAGTCCGGTTCGCTCAACTCCAAACGCAAGACCCTTACATCCGAAGGAGCTTCAACTCCGATACGGACCTTGTCACCGCCGATGCGAACGACGGTCAGGACGATATCGTCACCTAAGTAAATCCTTTCGGATTCTTTTCTTGTCAAAATCAACATGATCTCATTGATTCCTTTTGTTTCCGTACATTGGTTGTCGCGTCGCTAGTCCTGGGTCCTTCGCTAGGCTACCGGAATCAAGTCCTTGACACATCGCATCCCGGAGCGTTGCCCGGTCGAGTCATAGAACAAGACGCGTGCCGAAGCGAAATCGAGGACCGCCGTCAGTCGCACGCTCCGTGGACCATGCAGACAATAAAAAACACCACACGGACTTCCTTGCCTTACCAAACACTCCTCGGTCATCGGAAAGGCGTTCGGAAGCAACTGATGCATCCGGCAGAGCTCTTCCAGAACCAGATCTCGAATACTGCTCAAATTTGGCAATTTCTCATCCCTTGCTTCTGTGAATTGACGCGCCTGATTAGGCAAGCCTTACTATCGGCTTCCAGCGTGAAAAATTTAGCCAGAACACAGATTTCCACAGGGCAGTTTTCTTTATCTTGTCGGCAAGCTTTGCACGCTTGAACTAAGCGTTCCAGATGGAAGGACGCGAGCTTTTATGGCACTTTCAAACCATATCCTTTTGGATTGGCTCAAGCCATTCGAGTCACTTCAAAAGCTTCGCTTGCTTTACCAGAGCGCGGGTCCCGAGATGCAATGGACTTTTGCTGCCGAGCACCAATTTGATCTTCTTCTCTTGGGCGATCCCAACCTCCAAATCGAGCCCTTGTTCATCGGCTCCGATCTCCTTCCTCAGGGCAACTTGATCGTCGACCCACACCTCAATCTGGATCGCCGAGCGGGATTCGGAATCCTCTGAACGTTCGATACGAGCTTGCAATTTGGTCATCCCTGCGGGTGCTCGGAACTGGTATTCGCCCGGTCCAGGGAACAGAAGGTCCTCGTTGGTTCCCAACTCGCCTCGAATCCACCTGGGCTTGGTGGTCTTGGCCAAGATCGCGTCGAATTCGCCAAAGCCACCTCGACCCGTAGGACGAGCATCGAGGATGGCCAGACTCGAAAGCCAAGCGATTTTGTCCAAGCCGCAATCGATCGATTGGAGCCAATCCAATGGAACTCGCAACGCGTTGGTCCATTGGCCTCCGAGTTCGAGTTCCGTCCCCACGACCTTGGCGCGATCCGCAAGGATCGAACTCCCCTCGAGCAGTTGGACCACAAAGCCGGCGGTGCTTGCCCCCTGCCCTTTGGGCTCTTGAGGCTTTCGATACCAGAGCACGCCAGCGAGTCGGTCGATCGATGCGTCGACGATTTGACCGTCGACATCGAATTGAATTTTGCCGTCCTTGATCTCCTTGACCAGACCATCGACGCGGTCGAGGGCACCCCCTGGACGCACGACGATCAAGGCATCGGATTTGAGTTCCTCACGCTCGAAGGCTTGCCAAGCTTCCTCGGCTTTCGCGTCGAGTTTCTTAAATTTCAGGGTCTTGAGCTCACCGTCGAACTCCGTGCGGACCACTCCGTCGGCCAAGCGGATCATCCAGCGTTTCTCTTTGCCTTCGATCTGTTGTAAGGATAAAACAGTGCCATCGCTCAGCCGGGCCTTCCAGTTTGCCGATGCCGCATCGGCGATGCTCGAAGGAACCTTGCTCGAGCGTTCGAGCCGCATCAGCTCGGAGGTCTTCAGAGACGTCGGTTCGGCTGAAGCGGCCGGCGATGGAAGATAGACCACCTGGTCTTGATCGATCGACTCGAGAGATCCGTTCCAAGTCTGGCCGTGGATATCGGTCATTCGCAGGACGGGCGAAGTCTGAGCGATCGCGACGGTCGAAGCGACCGCTGCAAAGCCGACGTTGGCCACGAGCATGAACCAGCGACTAGGCCAAGAGAGGCTCGCAGCAAACCGCCGAACTACGGACTTTTTTTCGCTACTCCCCAGACCGTAGGCCGTTTGGTTTGTGATCCTGGGGGTGAAAATGTGCATGATTCGTTCCGCTACCTTCAAAACACGTCCGTACGCAAAAACCTAACGTATTTATCCTACACGTTTCGACCGTTCATGACTACGGTGTGTCATGCAAGCCCAGTCCTTCGAGGATACGAGCGCGCTGTTTTTCGATCCGATCGGCGCGCGTTTTAGACTGCTTTGCCCCGGAGAAATGCAGCAGGTAACCCCGTTGTCGACCTGGCGTGAGGGCTTCGAAGGAGCGTTGGAAGTCCGGTTCTTTGGAGAAAGCGTCGAGCAATTCCTGAGGCTGCTCCATCGCATCGGGAGTTTGCTTGGGAGCTTGGAACCCGGAGCCTTCGAGTGCGATAGCAAGCGTGATCAGGTCCATCAGAGCGGGTCGAAGTTTTTCGATTTGGGAACAGGACGTGATCTTCACTAGGCGAGCGGCTTGGGAATTTGGTCCAGGCTTTTCGAGGATTCCCTGAGGGTCGGGCAACCCAGCCCCCTTGAAGAAGCTCAGCGAGCAGAAATCTTTCAAGGCGGCGACGACGGCGATGTTTTTGCCTTTGAGGCAATAGCAAGGAACACCCCACTTGATTTCCTCTACCAAGCCCGAGTCGAGCATCAGTTGGCGCAGCATCTGGAGTTCTTTGCGCCAGGGGTGGACTTTGCATTCAGGGGTGCCACCGAACCGACAGCGCCCGCATCCTTGGCTGAGATAGTCGTCGACCGACAGGGGCTTGATCGTCATGGAATCACCATGGAGTTACGGGGGGTACGTCTCGGATCAGTCCTTGATGTTATAATCCCGTGGATAACGATTTCAACCAGCCCGTAGCAGCCCAGCCGTTTCGCTTGGAGCAACGCATGCATTTGAGATTCAGCAGATACGAACGGGAAAAAAGCTTAGGTTTTTTGCGCAATTTTCCATGGCAGATCCGTTCGAATTTTGAGACGATTTAGATCGTTTCGCCCATTGAAAGTCTCCTAAGCGGGTTCCTCATTTTCCTTTCCATAAGAGGTTTGTTCGTATGGCCAACAAAAAACGAGTGGCGATGATCGGTTTGGGCTTCGGGGCAGAGTTTATCCCCATCTACCAACGTCACCCGAACGCCGAGGTCGTCGCCGTTTGCCGCAGGAACGAAAAGGAACTTCACGAAGTCGCCGACAAGTTCGGGATCGCGAACCGATTCACCTCCTACGAACAGGTCCTCGAAGACCCCACCGTCGACTTCGTCCACATCAACTCGCCCATCCCCGACCACGCTTGGATGAGCCTCAAAGCCCTCCGCGCCGGTAAGCATGTCATGTGCACCGTGCCGATGGCGACGACAATCGAAGAGTGCGACCAAATCTGCGAAGCGGTTGCAGAAACCGGCCTGAAATACATGATGGCCGAAACCGTCGTCTACAGCCGAGAATTCCTGTTCCTCAAAGAACTCTACCTCCAAGGGGAACTTGGAAAAATCCAATACATGGCCGCGTCACACCCCCAAGACATGGCC
>Ga0208487_1000303_pt1 | contig 12493 bp, 6 predicted proteins | sample LakMenEpi21Sep12_FD_150723 | JGI IMG/M metagenome (GOLD analysis project Ga0208487, IMG submission 150723) | Freshwater microbial communities from Lake Mendota, WI - 21SEP2012 deep hole epilimnion (SPAdes) | ecosystem: Environmental > Aquatic > Freshwater > Lake > Epilimnion/Euphotic zone ...
CGTTGGCTGCGGGTTAAACGATTGTTCGTCCTCGCCGTTGGCTGCGGGTTAAACGATTGTTCGTCCTCGCCGTTGGCTGCGGGTTAAACGATTGTTCGTGCTGGTGCCTCTAATAGGGGACCGAGTGTAGTTAGCTAAGTAGTATCTTGCGAATATTTTCAGTGTTGGGATGTTTTCGGGCTTTGATGCGCAGATAGGGTCGGATGTAGCACGAGCGGTGGCCCATGGAGCCCGGTTCGGACTGGCGGTTGGCGTGGTCGGGTTCTGAGACGGCTTCGATGTTCATGCCTGCGCGGCAGATTCCGCCTAGGATCGCTTCGAGCGAGTGGGCGAATTCGATTGTTTCGGGTTCGCGAAGCAAGCTGGATCGACCTAGGGATAGGGGTTTTGCGGGTTGTCCGACAGGGGTTTCGACGACGTACTTTCCGTGGACCAGTTCCAAGGAAGCTTGTAGGTTCATCGGCTGTTTGTGTTGGGAGACATAAAGTCCACCTGGGCGCAGGACCCGGGCGACTTCGGCGAGAACCGGTTCGAGGTTTGGAACATAGCAAGTGCTTACTGGGTGAGCGACTAGGTCGAATGCATCGTTTGCAAACATAGACAGGTCGGCCATGTCTCCTTGGACGATCTGGTAGTTGAACCCCAGGTGTCCGGAGACTTGGCGATCGAGTTCGAGCATGGCTGGACTGATGTCCAGGACGGTGACGTGAGCCCCTGCGGCGCGGTACAAGGGACCTTGTCGTCCTCCTCCGGCGGCAAGGCACAGCACGTTCCAGTTTCGAATGTTGCCGCCTAGCCAACCTTTGGCGTCCAGGGTGGCCAGTGGGTTGGCAAGTTCCTCGGAGCTGACGGGTTGGGTCAGGAAGTGTTTCGATTGGACCATCCAATCGTAGGCTTGTCGGTTTCGGTTTTCGATCGCACCGCGTTCTGGCGGGTTTATTCCTAGGGGGTTTTGGTTGGATTCGTTCATTTCGTAGGCAGAGGATTCGAGGTTTTTTTGAGCCGACGGCGAATCGTTCTTGTGACGTGTTTGGAACGAGATTGTATGGGCTTGTGAGGATCCTGGGAGAGGCGGCCTGTGGGTTTGCCTGTGGGTTTGGGGGAGAGTCGCGTTGTTCCAGCGAAAATCTAGCAGCGAAAAACTAGCAGCGTAAATCTAGCTGGGGATTGCACCCTGTTGATTCTTGCTTTTTTGTGGATTTAGGTGAAAATCTTAGAGTGTCGACCTTGTCGAGCCGATCCGCAACTTAACCGATGCGGACTCGGTCCTACCCCTTTGCCAGGCCCCCTACCCTACCCCATGGCTTGGCGTCTTTCTACTTGCAACAAACGATGAGCCTTATGGACTTCCATTGCATTCGATCTTGGACGCTGAAGGTCTTTTTTCTTTTTGGTGTCGTGCAGATCGTCTTGAGTTCGCCTTCATCGCTCCATGCGCGGAGCGGGATGGTTCAATACAACCGGGACATTCGACCGATACTCAACGACCATTGTTTTGCTTGCCATGGTCCGGACGAGAACAAGCGTGCGGCGGAGCTAAGGCTCGACATTCGCGAGGCCGCGTTGAACAAGCAAGCGATTGTGCCGGGCAAGCCCGAGCAGAGTGTGATACTTCAGCGGATATTGAGCACCGATGAAAACGAGGTGATGCCTCCTCCGACGTCGCACAAGTCGCTTACCGAGAGTCAAAAGGAGATGATCCGGGCTTGGATCGCCGAGGGGGCTGAGTACCAGGGGCATTGGGCTTACGTGGCACCGGTCAAGCCGGAGTTGCCACAGGTGCGCAATCCGGGTTGGGTGCGCAATCCCATCGACCGATTTGTGTTATCGGAGCTTGAGCGACGAGGCATTGAGCCTTCTCCCGAGGCGGATTTACGAACCTTGGTCCGTCGAGTCGCCTTGGACTTGACCGGATTGCCACCGAGTCCTCAGGAGGTCGATCGGGTGTTGGCTGACCCGTCTTCGGATCGTTATGAGAATTACGTCGATGAGCTACTAGGGCGCCAGGAGTGGGGCGAGCATCGCGGGCGTTATTGGTTGGACTATGCGCGTTATGCCGACACGCATGGGATTCACTTCGACAACTATCGCGAGATGTGGTCTTACCGTCAGTGGGTGATTCGAGCTTTCAATCGGAACTTACCGTTCGATCAATTCACTCTCGAGCAGCTCGGTGGGGATTTGATACCTGAGGCGAGTTTGGATCAGAAGATCGCCAGTGGTTTCAATCGGTGCAACATCACGACCAATGAGGGTGGAGCGATTTCCGAGGAGTATCAGGTGCTCTACACGCGCGATCGGGTTGAGACGACCAGTTTGGTGTGGTTGGGATTAACGATGGGATGTGCGGTGTGTCACGATCACAAGTTCGATCCGATCCGTCAAAGGGATTTCTATCAGATGGCTGCGTTCTTCAACAACACGACGCAGAACGCGATGGATGGGAACATCAAGGACACGCCGCCGATCGTTCCGGTGCCGATGGAAGAGGACCGCGAGCGGTTCTATGCGCTCGATGGACTAATCGCGCAGGCCAAGCAGGCCGTGGAGAGTCGCAGGACCGAGTCTCGGGGAGCGTTCGATCGTTTCTTGGGGGATGCGGCAGACCGAGACGCACTTGTTCAGCTTGCATTGCCAGCCCAGGAGGCGCTCGCTATTCATCTTCCGTTGTTGGGATCGGATCCGAAGACACTTGAGTGGACATTGGCGGGTCAAAAGCAAGTGGTCGAACATGGCGGCGAGGCCGCGTTTTCACCGGGGCATTTGAGCCCTTCGGCTTGGCAGGTCAAGACTGGGCTTTATCCGACGTTTGAGGCAGGCGACATCGAGCGCGATGAGGCCTTTACGCTATCGATGTGGGTCAAGCTCGGAGCCGACAATCAGGGTGGATCGTTGTTGGCGCGGATGGATGATGGATCGAAGTTTCGAGGTTGGGATGTTTGGTTAGAGAATGGGAATGTGGGCACCCATATCATTCACCAGTGGCCCGAGAATGCCTTGAAGGTCGTCTCGCAGCAGAGGCTCACGGCCAGTCGCTGGCAGCATGTGACGATCAGTTACGACGGCAGTTCGAAAGCCCAGGGGGTAAAGATCTACGTCGACGGCAAGTCGGTGGGGTTGAACATAGCCAGCGACAATTTGAATCAAACGATTCGCACGGCGGTACCTTTGCGGCTTGGGAGTCGTCATGCGACGGCCCCGACGGTGGATGCGAAGTTGCAGGATGTGCGGATGTACCGTCGCGTGCTGAGTCTTGAGGAGTTGCAGACAGTCGGGCAACTTCCGCGACGTCAGTATTTGGTTTCCAAGTCGGAGCGGAGTGCCGAGGAGATCGGGGAGTTGTTCGAATGGTACTTGGAGTCTCGCGATGGGGAGTATTCCCGCCTGGTGCAGGCGCAGCGGCAACTGAGCGAGGAGAAGGATGCGATTCTCAAGAGGGGAACGATCGCCCATGTGATGAATGAGAAGAACGAGATGGCCAAGGCATGGTTATTGACCCGTGGAGATTACGACAAGCGGGCCGATGAAGTTGCCCCTGCGACTCCGGCGGTTTTGCATGCTTGGGATGAGCAGTTGCCGAAGAATCGTTTGGGGTTAGCCAAGTGGTTGCTCGATGAGAAGAATCCGTTGACTGCCAGGGTGACGGTCAATCGATTTTGGCAGGAGGTATTCGGCAACGGGATTGTGTTATCTGCTGGTGATTTTGGGGTCACGGGTCAGATGCCAACGCATCCGGAGCTTTTGGATTACCTTGCGATATCGTTTCGCGAGGATGGGTGGGACGTGAAAAATTTCTTCCGTACGGTGGTCACGAGTTCGACGTATCGGCAATCGGCCAGTGCGAGCAACGAGAAGTTGTCGTCGGACCCGACGAACAAGTGGTTGGCTCGGGGGCCGAGGTTTCGGATGGATGCCGAGATGATCCGCGACTCTGCGCTTTGGGCTAGCGGTTTGTTGGTCCAAAAGATTGGTGGTCCAAGTGTGCGACCTTATCAGCCCCCAGGGGTATGGGAGGCCGTAGCGATGCCTGGGAGCAACACGCGGGATTATGTGGTCGACCAAGGCGAGGGGTTGTATCGAAGGAGTTTGTATACGTTTTTGAAGCGATCGGCACCGCCGCCGAGCATGGAGGTTTTCAATGCGACGGCGCGGGAGGTTTGTACGGTTCGCCGGGAGCGGACCAATACGCCGCTGCAGGCTTTGGTGACCATGAACGACACGCAGTTTGTGGAGGCCGCAAGGGTGTTGGCCCAAAAAGCGATTCAATCGAACCCTGACGGTACCGACCCGGTCGCGAGGCTTCAGTGGATTGCTGCGAGGGTGCTTTCGAGGCCGCTTCGGGGCGAGGAGCTCGGGGTGCTTCAAGGAACGTTTAGTGAAATATACGGTTACTACCAAGCCAATGAGCAGGGAGCCAAAGAGCTCTTGTCGGTCGGTGCGATGCGTTCTCCCGAGGAGATCAACGCATCGGAGTTGGCTTCGTGGACCATGACGGTCAACATTTTGATGAATCTCGACGAGGCGATAACCAAATGAGCAATTCGATCCATCCGTTGATTCAACAGTACGTACAGAGTGAAACCCGAAGGCAGTTTTTTCGCCGTGGAGGGAGCATTCTTGGGACCGCAGCCTTGGCGAGCCTCGGTGGAACGTTAGGTGCTCGGGCCGAGGGTGGTTTAGGGACACTTCCTCATTTTGCGCCGAAGGCCAAGCGGGTGATCTATCTGCACATGGTCGGTGGCCCTTCGCAGATGGACATCTACGACTACAAGCCGCAGATGAACGACTGGTATGACAAGGATTTGCCTGAGTCGATTCGCAACGGCCAGAGGCTCACGACCATGACCAGTGGTCAAGCGCGTTTTCCGATTGCGCCGTCGATGTACAAATTTGCTCAGCACGGTCAAAGCGGTATGTGGGTCACGGAGCTTTTGCCTCAGACGGCCAAGGTGGTCGATGATCTATGTTTTGTTCGTTCGATGAATACCGAAGCGATCAACCATGAGCCCGCGATCACTTACATGCAGACCGGGAACATGGTCACGGGGCGTCCGTGCATTGGATCTTGGTTGTCCTATGGTTTAGGATCGATGAACGACAATTTGCCGACCTTCGTGGTGTTGGTAGCAACGCCGACGAACACCGAGCAGATTCAAGCGATATCGGCAAGGCTATGGTCATCGGGATGTTTGCCTGGAGAGCATGGAGGTTGTTCGTTCCGATCCGTTGGCGATCCGATTTTGTACATCAACAATCCGTCTGGGGTTCCGACGGACATTCGCCGCAAGACCCTCGATGGTTTGAAGAGTCTCAATGAGATGAATTTCCGAGCCGTTGGCGATCCCGAGATTCACACACGGATCCAGCAGTACGAGTTGGCGTTTCGGATGCAGTCGAGCGTCCCGGATTTGACCAATATCGCCGACGAGCCTGAGAGCACGATGGAGCTCTATGGCCAGGACGCCAAGAAGCCAGGAACGTTTGCCAATTCGGTGTTGCTCGCGCGGCGCATGGTCGAGCGGGATGTTCGATTCGTGCAGATCTATTTGAACAATTGGGATCACCATGGCAATGTCGCCAAGCGGTTGCCCTCGCAGTGCAAGGACATCGATCAGGCGACTTACGGATTGATCACCGATTTGAAGAATCGCGGTTTGCTCGACTCGACGTTGGTCGTCTGGGGTGGCGAATTCGGCCGGACCATTTACTCGCAGGGTGGATTGAGCAAGGAGAATTATGGTCGGGATCACCATCCGCGGTGCTTTACGATGTGGATGGCTGGCGGAGGGATCAAGGGTGGTACGATTTACGGCGAGACCGATGATTTTTCGTACAATATTGTCAAGGATCCGGTCCACATCCGAGACTTCCATGCCACAGCGCTTCATCTGTTGGGCATCGATCACGAGCGATTCACGTTCAAGAATCAGGGGCTCGATTTGAGGCTCACGGGTGTGGAGCCGGCGCGAGTCATCAAAGAGTTGTTGGCTTAAGATGTTTGGCTTACCAATCGTCGGCCTCAAGAGTGCCATGGCAATGCGATCGGAAATCGTGGGGCTTGCGATCCTTTGTTGGGTCTTCCAGGGCTCAGGCTTATGGGCCCAGCAGGACTTGGAGGTTGTGGCCCCGACGGTCCAGCAGTTGGAGTTTTTCGAGTCCAAGATCCGTCCTGTGTTGGTCGAGCGTTGCTACGAATGCCATTCGTCGGGGGCGACGATTTTGCAAGCGAATTTGAGTCTTGAGACACGCGAGGGGATTTTGCGTGGTGGGGATTCAGGTCCTGCAGTGGTGGTAGGTAAGCCGGAGGAGAGTTTGCTCATCGCGGTGCTCGGAGAGCAGGAGCCCAAGATGCCTCCTGAGGGTCAGTTGCCCGAGGGGCTCATCGCGGATCTGAAGCGTTGGATCGAGGATGGGCTAGTCGATCCGAGAGTGGCCTCGGACAGCGATTCATCGGGGGGTAAAAAGGCTTGGGTCGACCCTGAGTTGGCCGATAGCCATTGGGCGTTTCAGCCGATTGGAGATACGGTTTTGCCGGCTGCAGAGCGATGGCAAATGCCGAGTGTTTCGCATGGCAATTCGATCGATGCGTTTGTGCAGGCGAAGCTCAAGGAGAGGGGTTGGGAGGCCGATTCGCGAGCCGAAGCCTTGGTATTGTTGCGTCGGGCAACGTTGGGAGTCACGGGTTTGCCCCCGAGCGAGCAGGAGATCGAGACCTATATGGGGGATCGGCCTGAGGAACGCTACGAGCGACTTATCGATCGGTTGTTGGCTTCAGATGCTTATGGGGTTCGTTGGGGCAGGCATTGGTTGGACTTGGTGCGGTATGCCAACAGCAACGGTGCCGATGAGAATCACGACATGCCCAACGCTTGGCGGTATCGCGATTGGGTCATCGACGCGTTGAATGAGGACTTGGGTTTCGACGCGTTTGTCGAGCAGCAGATTGCAGGGGATTTGTTGCTCGAGCAACAGGGTGCGACGCTTGGCGAGGAGGAACGCAATCGCTTGATTACGGCGACTGGATTTTGGGTGTTGGGGCCCAAGATGCTCGCGGAGCAAGACAAAGAGAAGATGAAGATCGACATTGTCGACGAGCAGATCGACACGTTTTCCAGGACGATGTTGGGAGTGACGTTGGCTTGTGCTCGGTGTCACGATCACAAATTCGATCCGTTCACGCAGCGCGATTACTATTCGATGGCCGGAGTGTTGATGAGCACCCGGACGATGGCCGATCAGGCTTTTGTGAGTCAATGGATGGAGCGTCCTTTGGAGACGGTCGCAAGGCGGCAGGAGCGTCAGGAGCATCAGAAGCGAATCGACGAATCGATCGCCGCAGAGCGGATGCTCGTCAAGCGGTTCCATGAGGAGTTGGTTTCTGGAGGCGGGTTGGAAAAGCTACCAGAGGATCCAACGGCACGACTCAAGGATGGGCCTTATAGTGAGTCGATGCGCAAGGAGCTCGATGCGGCGTCCAAGCAGATTGAGGAATTGAAAAAGGGGATGCCGGCATTCGACAAGGCGATGGCCGTCGAGGAGCATCAGGCCGTCGAGTTGCCGATCCATATTCGGGGGAATCATCTCAAGCCGACATCGGAGAAGGTTCCTCGGGGAGTCCCCCAGGTGTTAACCAAGGGGGTGGCTTTAGAGAGTATTGAGGGGAGTCAAAGTGGTCGAATGCAGCTTGCTCGTTGGTTGACCGATCGTTCGAACCCATTGTTTGCGCGTGTGATGGTCAATCGGGTTTGGATGTGGCATTTGGGACAGCCGTTGGTCGGTTCTCCGTCGAACTTTGGGTTTAAGGGGCAGCGTCCGACGCATCCAGAGTTGCTCGACGATCTTTCGAGGCGTTGGATGGAGCATGGTTGGTCGCTCAAGTGGTTGCATCGCGAGATACTGCTCTCGGCGGCTTATCAGAGAAGTTCGCGATCGTCGCTCTATGAGCAGGAGGATCCCGAGAACGCTTATTTATGGAGGCAGCATCGCAGGCGGTTGGAGATGGAGCCGATTCGCGATTCGTTGTTGGCCAGTGCCGATCGGATCGATGTTCGGCATGCTCGGGGGGTTCAAGGGATGGAGAGTTCACTTCGGAGTGTTTACTTGAACATCAATCGAGCTGCTTTGAACGATACGTTTGCGATTTTCGATTATGTGGATCCTGCCAGCCATATCGAGCAGCGAGCCGTTACGACTGTGCCGAGCCAATCGTTGTTTTTCTTGAACAATGAGATCGTCTCGAAGTCTTCGGAGAGGCTCGGCGAGCAGTTGGCGAGTCGTTCTGAGGATATCAGTCAGGTGATCCACCTTGCGTTTCGGCGGGTGTTAGGACGGGATCCGACGCTTCAGGAGCTTGAGCGTTCGAGTGCTTTTGTGGCGCGTGCGATGGAGATCTGGGCCGGTCAGATCAAGCCAGCAGAGGGAGTGACCGATGAATCGCATCGAGCGTCGATGCGCACGAGGGCCATAGGTAGTTTGGTCCATAGTTTGTTTGCTTTGCGCGAATTCATTTGGGTGGAGTAGTCAACGATGGGTCCTGGGAATCGAATCGATCGGCGGACTTGTTTGGGTGGGATATCCCAGGGGCTCGCCGGGCTGGCTTTGGCCGATCTACTGAGCCCTCAGCGGACCGAGGGTTCCGCGGTTTTGAGCGATGACTCTGGCCTGGAAGTTGGTTGTCATTTCCCGCCGAAGGTCAAGCGAGTGATCTTTGTATTTATGCATGGTGGTCCATCGCATATCGATACGTTTGACTATAAGCCTGAGTTGATTCGGTTGCACGGTCAGCCTTTGCCGATCGCCAAGCCGAGGATCCAGTTTGCTCAAACGGGCAATTTGCTGAAGAGTCCTTGGGAGTTCAAGCAGTACGGGGAGTCGGGAGCTTGGGTCAGCGATTTGTTTCCTAACGTTGCCAAGCATGTCGATCGTTTGACGTTTATCAAATCGTTGCATGGTTCGAACGAAGCGCATGGGGGCGCGTTGTTGAAGATCCATACTGGGTCCGATACGTTTGTGCGTCCGAGTTTAGGTGCATGGATCAGTTATGGGCTCGGGACTCAGAATGCGAACTTGCCGAGTTTCGTGACCATCAATCCGACGTTGGGGCATGGCGGGGTTCGGAATTTTGGGTCGGCTTTTTTGCCACCGAATCATCAAGGGACGCGCATCGCTGTGTCTGGCAAGGAAGCCAAGTTAGAGAATTTGGTGCCGAGGAATGGCGATCCATTGCAGCGCCTGGAGCTCGATTATGTGCGAGATATGGAGCGATTAGGGGCGGCTGGCGGTATGCTCGGAGCGATCGAGGCCAAGGAGAAGACCTTCGAGTTGGCTTATCGGATGCAGAGCGAGGCGTTGGGCCGATTTCAGCTCGAGAGCGAAACCGAGGAGACGCAAAAGCTTTACGGGATCGACGGAGGACCGACCGACGGTTTTGGACGGCAGTGCTTGTTGGCGCGTCGGTTGAGCGAGGCGGGGGTACGGTTCGTGCAGGTTTCGCATGCTTATTGGGATCAGCATTCGGAGCTCAAGGAGAAGCATGCGGAGTTGGCAGGGCAGGTCGATGTTCCGATTGCGGGTTTGATCGAGGACCTTCAGAGGCGGGGGTTATTCAGCGAGACGCTGTTGATATGGGGTGGTGAGTTCGGGAGGACGCCGACGGCTCAAGGGGACAACGGTCGGGATCACAATCCGCATGCGTTCACTTGGTGGATGTGTGGGCCGGGGATCAAGCCCGGGTTGACTTGGGGTGCATCGGACGACTTTGGGTTTTACGCGCAGCAGGACAAGGTGCATGTGCATGATTTGCATGCGACGCTTTTGCATCTTTTGGGGATCGACCATGAACGCTTGACGTTCCGGTATGGAGGTCGGGATTTCCGGCTTACGGACGTCCATGGCCGGGTGGTTCGGGAATTGTTTGCTTGAGCGATATGGCTTAGGGGCTTGTGTTACAATTCGAAGCGATCAAGTCAGAACAGGTACTGGGTCGAATTATTTTCTGTTGGATTATTCATAGAATAAAAGGGTGGTGATTCGAATGGACCGAAGACGATTTTTGGCAGTGGGCGCAGGGGTACCTTTCGTTGCAGGTTCGTTGGGCATCACGGGCGATTTGTTGGCCGTTGAGACCTATACGAGCATCGCTCAGGCGGGAGATTTGTACCGTTTGCAAGGCGAGTACCTTGGGGTTGTCGAGTCGTTGGAAGGGACATGGGGGGCGCAAGTGATCGCCACGGGCGAGAAGGCCTTGGAGGTTCACTTGTTGAAAGGTGGATTGCCTGGGGATGGATTTAAATCCAAGGAGCCGACGCGGGTGTGCAAGGTCGAGCGGCTCGAGAGTTCCTTGGCCAAGGGCAAGGGGAGCGATTACGGTGTCAGTCTCGATGGCAAGACGTTGACGGTGACGAATGCAGAAGGAAAGGTGCTTGGCGAGTTGACCAAGGTCGTGCGCGAGAGCAAGACACTTGGGATGGAGCCTCCCAAGGGAGCTTTGGTGTTGTTTGATGGAACTACTACGGATCGGTTTGAGGGGGGCAAGCTGGTTGAGGAGAAGTATTTGGGGGTTGGGTGCAAGTCCAAGGATACGTTTGGGGATCATCGATTGCATTTGGAATTCCGGACTCCGTTCCAGCCGAGCGATTCGGGACAGGGACGTGGGAATAGTGGCGTGTACATTCAGGGGCGGTACGAGTTGCAGGTGCTCGATTCGTTCGGTTTGAGGGGCGAGAACAACGAGTGCGGGGGGATTTACCAGATAGCCAGTCCGAGCTTGAACATGTGCTATCCGCCGCTGAGTTGGCAGACTTACGATATCGATTTCAAGTCGGCCAAGTATGGAGCCGACGGCAAGAAGACCAGCAACGCAAGGGTGACGATTCGGCATAACGGGGTGGTCATCCATGATGACCTTGAGTTTCCAAGGGGGACACCCGGTGGTGTTGGTGACGAGGCACCTGCGGGGGGGCCTTTGTATTTGCAGGACCATTCGAATCCTGTGGTATTCCGGAACATTTGGGTTTCCAAGTCGGAGTAAGGGGCTTTGGTTGGGGGCTGGGGTTTTGAAATCCCGCGTTTTCTCTATTGCCCCCAGAATCGCAGATCGGCTATGACCCCAACGAGGCTCCTTTGCGTTTTGGGGAGTCCAATGGGTGGCCGATAGCTGGAGAGATCGCATGAGAGACTTGGCAGTTGGATTATTACGAGATTGCCATAGGTTCGTGTTGATGGTGGTCTTTTCGAGTTGTGCGTTGTTTGGGCAAAGTGGTCTGCCGGTGGGCCCCGTTGGCCAGCCGCCGGGTCTTTCGAATCCGCCAGGTCTTTCGAATCCGGGGGGGCTTTCGAATCCGGGGGGTGCCGAGGTTTTTCCGAGTGTCCCGAGCATCCCGAGTGTCCCTAGCATTGAGGGGTTATCTGCTGGTGGAGCCCAGCCAGTTGGAGCCCAGCCTAGTGGCGCCCGGGCTGGTGGGTTAGGAAATCCGCTTGGGGTCAAGGTACATGAGCGATTGGAGTTGCCTAGCGATGCTGGGCAGTATTGGGCTGAGTATGACTTGAAGCCTTATACATTGGCATTGAAGGGAGTGGATCGACCGCAGCAAGCGGTGATCGATTGGATTATTCGCGAGACGGGAAGCGATTTGTGGTTCCAGGAGCCGGTGGGAGTTCTCACGGCGGATCGATCGACGTTGCGTGTGTATCACAATGCGGGGATGCAGAAGGTCGTTGCGCAGGTTTATGAGCGCTTCGTCAATGGGATCAATGAGCCACAGGTGTACAGTCTTCGGCTCATCACGATTGGGAATCCGAATTGGCGATCGAAGGCTTTGCCGTTGATGCGATCGGCGGCGGCACGATCCCCTGGCGTATCGGCTTGGTTGATGCCTAAGGAGAATGGGGCGATCGTCATGGCGCAGTTGCGTCAGCGGCAGGATGTGCGCGAGTTGCAGTCGGTGGATTTGCGGTTGGTGCAGGGTCAGACGCAGGTCATCGAGCAGATGCGTCCGAGGAATTATCTACGGGAGTATGCTCCGAACACGACTTCTGCATGGCCTCCATTGAGTCCGGCTTACGGAGAGATTCAAGAGGGGTATCGGATGGTGTTTAGTCCCTTGCTGAGTTTGGATGGGAGCACGATGGATATGATGCTCAAGTGCCAGGTGGATCAAGTCGAGAAGATGAATGCCGTTGCGTTGGAGGTTCCCGGTGCTGGGGGGGCCTATCAGGTAGAGGTTCCGCAGATGATGACTTGGCAGATGGCCGAACGGTTCAAGTGGCCGACGGATCATTTATTGATTTTGTCTTGTGGGGTGATTGCTCCGCCGGTGGTCAACGCGCAGAGCACGTTGCTTACGGGAGGGGCGGGCGGGCTCTTTGGGATCAATCGGATGCTACCGGATTTATCGTTTCAGAAGCAGGATGCGATCTTGGTTGTCGAGTATCGCGGATCGGCATCGACGCAGTTGGTACCTGGTGGTGTGGCAGCCGGTGGTGTGGCTGTTGG
>Ga0208487_1000310_pt1 | contig 12328 bp, 7 predicted proteins | sample LakMenEpi21Sep12_FD_150723 | JGI IMG/M metagenome (GOLD analysis project Ga0208487, IMG submission 150723) | Freshwater microbial communities from Lake Mendota, WI - 21SEP2012 deep hole epilimnion (SPAdes) | ecosystem: Environmental > Aquatic > Freshwater > Lake > Epilimnion/Euphotic zone ...
AGATCAGGTCCACGTAGGCGGTGAAGACTCCCTCGCCGGTTCCCGAACCGGATGTGCGGAGGTCTTGGACGACAAGCTTGACGAGAAACTCCTGATTCGCAGCGATGCTCGTCAAAGGCTGTCCACTGAGTGTCTGCAGGAACATGTCCACTGCGATCTTGGCCGTATCGGCTACCGATATTGCAAGCGTCTGGGAATTGATGTTTCCGGCTTTGTCTTGCAATTTGAGGATAGCCGTTTGAGGTCCAAGTTGATTTGCAATTGGGGTCCAGGAGATCAATCCTGTTTGCTGATCGATGGTCATTCCTGCCGGTGCGTTGTCCAGGACATACCGCAACCCCTGGCCCTCTTCAGGATGGTTCAGGTCAAAACCAAGCGGGGTCCCAACATTGGCTCGGTTCGGCAGATTGCTCAGGGCGATGGCCGCGGGAGCAAGGGCGTCGTACTCAAGGGACAGCGTTGGTGAGGCATCCGAAGTCGTTCCGTTGACCGTCTGAACGGCGACAATCGAATAGACACCGCTTCCAAGCGGAGCGATCTGATTGGTCGAGATGCTCGTTGTGGTGCCTGTGGCAATCGCTGAGCCGATGACTTGGTTGCCGATCTTCAGTTGGACATTCGCCCCGGTGGTCGTTCCAGAAATCGAGAACTGCAAGTTACCAGCGTTGGTCACATTGTCCGAGTCGCTTATGCCTGTATCGCTTGCAGCCACGAGGTCGACCGCTGAGGGGGCCGAGACGACTACCGGAACATTAAACGTCAGGAGTTGTGCATCGTCGCTGCTGCTAGCGGCGGTCGAAGACGCAGGTCGCACGCTGACTCGAACTTGAAACGGGCCGCTGAAATCGCTCGGAGCCGTCACCGAGAGCAAACCGGTTTGGTTGTTCATGTTGAACTGATAAGGAACCGAGCCTTGGCGCGTCGCGTCGTAGGCGACTGCGTCACCCTCTTTGTCCTGGCTACCGATTTGGACTGTGACGGTCTGGCCAGCGGCGATTGGAGGTACCGTGATGTCATTGAGGAACGGTGCGCCGTTGGAGTTGTCGGGAGCGGCTGTGGCGGTGAACGAACGGGAGAAAGACCCTCCTGTGCTGTTGGTCACCGTGACGGTGATCGTCGATGTTCCGCTGCTGGCTAACGACTTAAGGCGGACCAAGCCATTTTTCGTGTCATTGAAAATCTCCATCGATTTGATGACCACTTCGTTGACCGGTCGGCTGACTTCCCCAGACGATTGGCTCGTTACCTTCGTTCGGGAAATCCCTTCTCGGACCGCTTCGCCCTCGATGAGCTGGCCAAAAATCGAGTGCTTGAAATCCAAATGGCGGGTCGCTACCTCGGTGACGAAAAATTGCGAGTCGTTCGTATCTGCTCCAGCCTTGGCATACGACAATACCCCTGGACGGTTGTGCTGAAGGTTCAAGTTGAATTGATCATCAAAATCACCCAGTGTGGATCCTCCGGATCCTGTCCCCGTAGGATCACCGGCTTGGATCATGAAGCCATCGACCACACGGTGGAAGATGATATCGCTCGTTGCGGTTTGATTGTAAAAGCCGGAGTTGACCAACTGCTCGAACTGGTTGACCGGACGGGAAGCTTCCTCGGCAAACAAGCGAAAAACCATCTCGCCATAGCCATTGACATCCATGCGAACCGATTTGGGGTTGTTGACCAGCTCGGCCGATATGACGTTGGGGTTGCTGCTGGTCACACTGACGGTCAACGGGCCGCCGTTGGGATCGTACGTGTCGATCGGAACGTGGACCGGAGAACGGAACCGAACCGTTTGGTTGGAGACTTCTACAAACGTAGGTTGCGTTCCGGTAGGAATCGCAACTCCCGAAATCGTGGAAAGTTGCTCGAGGGTCTGCAAACCGGTCGCGACTTGCCCGTTGGCGAACTTCCAGGTCGGATAGGTCGTGATATTTTCAGCCGCTCCTGTGGCGTTTTGAGTGCGGTCCGGATTGCTCGATTCGATGAAAGGAAGGTAACTCTTGCCTTCAAGAAACAACTTCTTTTGTTCCGTGCAAACCGCACACCAGTCGGCGCCGAAGAATTTGGCGCCTGAGGTGGCCAGAGCTTTGGCAAATGCGACCAGATCCGCAGCCGCGGTGGCTTCCCCCTCGGCCAGCAGGCCTGTGGCCTTTGCTCCTGGGCTCGAAACTTCTGCAGAACTGGCAGCGTACTGTTCGATCCAATAGCTTTGGGATTGCTCCGAAGCTGCCTCGTAGAAGTCCGAGGCCATCAACTCCCGGCGCTCCAGGGGCTCGAATCGGATGTGTCGCGTTGGGCGCCCGTTGGATTCGACTGCATCTCCAAGCATCCTTCGGACGAGAGCTTTTCCCTTGAAATTTCGGGATACCCAGGAAGAAGCTTGCTGATTCATTTTTGTCATCACTTTCCTTACAACGTTTCCTGACACAAGTCGCTAGGGCGTCAACTCATCCGAACAATATCGCAAACACCGGACTGTTCCGCAAATACTGGGCCTCTCAGGTCGTTTTTCCAGAAAATCCGGAAAAAGGTCCCCGCAAGGCGCGGCGCTCAACGGTTCTTTAGACGTTTTTTCGGCCGTTGGGTTCCAAAACCCGCTTAAAAGGTCCCTTTTCTCCGAGTTGAGCTAGCCAACCGGGCAATCGATTTGCATAATACGCATCCTTCACACCCTTTCGCGATCAATTCGGAGCGAGTCTGGAATAGCCATGGCCAAGAGCAAGAAAAAGAAAGAAACAACCTACTTGGTTTGCCAAGAAACCGGCGACATCAATTATGTGTTGTATCGCAAACCCGGAGCAGAAAAACTGCAACTCAAGAAGTACTCGCCGAGACTTCGCCGAATCACGCTCCATACCGAGAAGCGCAAGTAGCACCGAGAATCGCAAGTAGCATCGGTCGGTAGCGAAATGAGATGTCGCGAAATGAGACGTCTCGAACGGTGGTCAAAGGCCAGAGGTTGGTGCTCCGGTCGGTGGGAACTCCCTGCCGTCATCTAAAGTTCAGTCGGCACCAGCATACTTACGGATCTCTCGATTTAGTTTGTGATGCTATTGAGTGCATCGACCAACTAGACCCGTAACGCATCTAAACCCGTCGTGGAACCAAACCCGCGGTGGAAATCCTCTGAGGTTTTAGCTACAGTGAAGGGGTAATCCCTCCTTTACCCCCGCCTCGAACCATAGGAAATCGTACGGATGGAAATCAGTACACCCCTGGGCCTTCGGTCATCTCTCCGGAACACCCTGCTTGCTTGGTCTTTTTTGCTGCTGATTCCAACAGCCTTTGCCCAAGACCTGTTCCCCGACAAAGCCCTGGAAGCTGCCGTCAGGCGCGAGGTTTTCGAGAAGCGTTACAACGCCGAACCCCTGACCCTCGACGATGTCAAAAGCATCTCTCAGGTCGTCGCCAAAGGCAAAGGGATCAAATCCCTTGAGGGGCTCCAAAACTGCAAAGCGTTGATGAAGCTCGACCTAGAAAAAAACGAGATTGTCGACCTTGGTCCCATCCGGGACCTGAAACTCCTGCAATCGGTCGACTTGGCCTCCAACCAAATCCAATCCCTCGAACCGCTGACGGGCCTGATCGCGATTCAGTATCTCCATATCGCCAACAACAGCATCGAGGATCTTGGACCCCTGCGAGGATTGGTCAAGATGCAATCGCTTTATGCCTCAGGGAACAAAATCAAAAAACTCGAGCCCATCTTTGCACTCAAGAAACTCTGGACGCTCGATGTTGCAGCAAGCCCCATCGAAGACCTTAACGGCATCGCGGAATTGCGAGGTCTGCAGACCATCAATCTCAAAGGCTGTAACGTCAAAACGCTTGAGTTCGCTAAATCGATGCGGGAGGTGCGGCTGCTGATCCTTCAGGAGAACCCAGAAGTCGACCTCACGGCATTGATTGAGGCTTGCCAAGCCGACGCGAAGGAAAACCGCCGCTTTGCCCCTTTCCTAAGACTCTACGTCGATGACAGCTTGGTCCAAAACGCCTCCAAGGCCGCTTGGTTCGAAGAGCTCAAAGCCATCGGAGTTCGAATCAACCCACCTGTGAAGTAACTCGCTTGAGCTGCCTCTTGCACCCGACTCAGGAGTGATCGATGAATTCCCAACGTGTTGCGATCCTCAGTTGCGCTGCGATCTTGTTCGGAGGAAACCTTCGCGCCGAGGATCCCACGGAACCATCGAGCAGCCTTGCGCCTCCACGCTTTCGACTTCGAACCGACCCGTATGCGGCCAGCGATGCACAATCCCTCCGCGAGCAACTGAGGTACCTTGTCGATGCCCAGGGCCCCATCAATCCACTGAGCGATTACGGAAAACGCGGCCACGATCCGGTCGCTGCACAAGCTCCCACGCTCGACCGGCAAGCGGCCAAGCGCTTGCAGAACTCGGGCCTGACACTCCCATCGAGCACACTCGGGGTGATCACGCTTTTGCCTCCACCCTCGCTCCAAGGTTCGTCGTCCGGGTTGTTGCTAGCCGACGATGGGTTTCGGCCGACAAGTTCTCTGCAGCAGGCCAGTTCCGTGCAGCAGGCCAGTTCCGTGCAGCAGGCCAGTTCCGTGCAGCAGGCCAGTTCCACCGGTGTTTTTGGGATGCCCGACGGTGCTGTTCGAGTCGCGAATTTCTATCAGGATGATCCCATCGCCAATACTGCCCCATCGCTCAATACCCCACCGATCTACGGTGGAGGCACCTTGCCAGGGATGATTCCCAGCGTCCCGCAGATCCCTCCGCCATCGATCCCCTTGGGAGTGCCCCCCAATCCAGTTCCAAGCGCTTCACCCTCGGTCAATCCTGCTTGGATTCCGAATGCCTATCCGGGTGCGATTCCCCCTGCGAATCTGCCTAGCAGCGCGGTACCCACGACGGTCATCCCCGCCCCGCCAACCTATTATGTTCCCGCACCGATGAATGCACCGATGAATGCTCCGGGTGCCGCTCCGGGAACATTCGCACAACCGGGGGTTCCCTATGCGGGTTCCCCGATGCCCAGCTACAACCGCGCGGGCGCTTTTGTCAACTCGGCTCCTTTCGTTTCCGCGGCGCCCGCTGCGGTCGATGCGCGATGGATGGTCTCACCGGCTGTTTGGCAGCAGGGGGCTGGCACGTCGGCGATCGATTGCAATCCTGCGCTGGCCAGCACCGTTCCAGCGGCTCCTTATCGTCCTGCTGGCCCACCGATGGGTATGGTTCCTGGAGTTGCACCTGTTCCCATGGGAGTCAACGGGGTGACACCCACGGCAGGCTTGGTTCCACCGGCTACGGCAACTCCGTTTGCTTACGCCCCCCCGGCGGCGATGCCCCCAGCGACTGTTTATGCGCCCAGCAATGGTGGCTATGTGCCGTTGGTCGGTTTTGGCCAAGGGAGCAACGCTCAGCTAGGACGTGGTTTGTACGGACAACCGACGGCTTATGTCGACGGCCAGCCTGTGCGGAATTTCTTGCGTTACATCTTCCCATAGCCGTCGAATCATTTTCCGTAGCGGATCAAACCACGTGACCGAGCGTCGTATCTATTTAGATCATGCTGCGACGAGTTGGCCCAAGCCCCCTGGGGTTCTCGAAGCATGTCTGGAGTTCCAGCGCGATCTGGGCGTTGCTGCTTCGCGTGGAGCGTACCTTCGCGGTGAGCAAACCGACAGGGCGATCGCTCAGGTTCGTTCGAAGTTGAGCCGTTTTCTACACCTCGACGATGCGTATCGAGTGGCTTGGACTAGCAACGGGACGATGGCCATCCATGCGGCGATCCATAGTGTTTTGTGGCAAACGGATCTTCGCGGCGAGCATGTCGTCACGACGGCCACCGAACACAACAGTGTCCTGCGAACGTTGACGGATCTTCAAGAACGCCGGGGATTGCGTTGGACAATGGTTTCCTGCGATGCTCGCGGGTGGGTGGATCCCGATGCGATCGAGCAGGCTATCTGCCGCGATACGAAATTGGTGATCGTCAATCATGCCTCGAATGTGACGGGAGTCGTTCAGGATCTCGAACGCATCGGTCGTATTTTGGCTAAATCCGACGCGTGGTGGATGCTCGACGCGGCCCAAAGCCTCGGTTATGTCGACTTCGATCCCCGATCGCTTGGGATCGATCTTTTGGTGGCTCCGGCTCACAAAGGGCTAGGTGGCATGTTCGGTACCGCTTTTGTTGTCGCCGCTCCAGAGGTCGTGCCCTCCTTGCGTTCGCCCTGGATCGGTGGGACAGGTCGCTCGAGCGGCACGTGGACTGGACCCTTCGAGTGGTTGGAGTCGGTAGAGTCTGGGAATCTAAACGGCCCGTCGATTGCATCTCTGGGAGCTGCCCTGCAGTGCGCATCGACTCGATCGATGGCCGATTTTCAGGCCACGGCTAGCGAGTGGCTCAGTCGATTGAGGCATCAGATCGCGCGGTATGCGAGTTTGCGCTTGGTAGGATACCCCGATGGACCAGAGGATATTCAGCAGGTTTCCAGGGTTCCTGTGCTCAGCTTTTCGAGCCGAACCCTTGGCAGCCACGAAATGGCGATGCTCTTGGACTCGGTCATGGGGTTAGAATGCAGATCGGGGCTGCATTGCGCCGGGGCGATCCATCCATTTTTAGGGACCGATCCACAGGATGGGACTTTGCGGATGAGCCTCGGGCATGCGACAAGCGAAGCGGATGTGGATGCTGCGATTCAAGGTATCAAGCTCTTAGGTGAGGTCAACGCGTGAACGTCAATCCAAGATCGAAGAAACCTTGGGCTCGAATTCGAATCCCTGCGATGCTCTGCTTGCTGGGGTTCTCAGGTTGCGATAAGCCCCCCGAGAAATCGGTTATGGACGGCAAGTGGAAGACAGCTCCGAAGTCGCTTTCCAAAGAGTCGGATTCACCTGACTTAAGCCCAATTGTCGCTTACACGCCTCGCAAGGTGCTCGATGGATCCGGGTACGGATGGGTCATGAACGCCGTCAAGCCATGGCCGAGCGATTCGTCTCTCGAACAAATCGGCGAGCACTTCAAGGTAGCGGTTCGATCGAGCATTGAAGCGTTGGATCAGATCCTCAAAGATCCGGACCTCTCTCCCGACGAAATCGCCTCGTCCCGCTACTCGCGTTCGACGTTCTTGAACTACCAAGGAGACCCATTGAAGGCCTATGAAGACCTTTGCTTGGCTCGCAAGCATGTCGAAACAAACCCGCGGATCGCCAAGGACTTTCTCTACACGATCATTTACAACCAGGGAGTCACCGCAATGCGGCGTGGCGAAAATGAGAATTGCATCGCATGCCGGGGCGAGAGCTCCTGCATCTTGCCAATCTCCAAAGCCGCTGTACACCAGAACCCTGAGGGCTCTCGGATCGCGATCGAGCACTTCCGGGAATACCTCGAAAAATTTCCCGACGACGGCGAGGTACGCTGGCTTCTAAATGTGGCTTACATGACCCTCGATGAGCACCCGGAAAAGGTTCCATCGGAGTATCGGATTCCCATCGATCGTTATGTCCATGAGGAAAATGGGATCGGTCGGTTTCGCGACATCGGAGAAAAGGTCGGACTCAATCGCTTGAATCAAGCCGGTGGAGCGATCATGGATGATTTCGACGGCGATGGGAAACTCGACGTGGTGATCTCCTCGTTCGATCCGACGCAGATCATGGGTGTGTATCGGAACCGAAACCTTGAGGCATTCGATGATGTGACTCTCCAGGCGGGGGTCTCGAACCAACTCGGAGGTCTCAACTGCATGCAAACCGACTTCGACAACGATGGTCTGCTCGACGTGTTCATTGTGCGGGGGGCTTGGTTGACTCCTGCGCTGGCGATGCGACCGACATTGCTTCGCAACGAGGGGAATATGCGATTTACCGACGTGACGTCTTCGGCCGGACTCGCCGATCCATTGAACTCGATTTCCGCAACTTGGCAGGACTTTGATCGCGACGGCAGACTCGATGTCTTCGTCTGCAGCGAACAGCAATCCAACCGACTTTATCGCAACCAAGGGGATGGTACCTTTGTCGATGTCGCCGCCAAGGCTGGGGTTGCAGGCGGTGAGGGGATGGTCTGCAAAGGGGCTACTTGGGTCGATATCGATAACGACGGCTGGCCCGATTTGTTCCTGAACCATCTTTCGAGAGTCGGGGCGCAATTGTTCCGCAATCGAAAAGATGGGACTTTCGAAAATGTCACCCGAGCCATGGAGATCGACGGTCCTACGATGGGCTTTTCATGTTGGACCTGGGACTTTAACAACGATGGATGGCAAGACATCTTCGCCACCAACTACTCTCGGTCCATCGGAGCTTGTGTCCAAGGGATGATCGGACAAGACCACAGCGAGGCCAAGAGCTGTTTGTATCTGAATCAACAAGGGGAGCGATTTGTCAACGTCACCAAGGACGCCGGACTCGAAGGTGTGTTCATCACCATGGGGTCGAACTTCGCAGATTTTGACAACGACGGTTGGCTCGATTTCTATCTCGGAACCGGGGACCCTAATCTCGGAACCCTGGTCCCCAACCGCATGTTCCGAAGTATCGCCGGCAAGCGATTTGACGACATCACCGCTTCGTCGGGTACGGGCAATCTCCAGAAAGGTCACGGTGTTGCTTGCGGTGACTGGGACCGCAACGGCTCGATCGATGTGTTCATCGAGATGGGGGGGGCTGTCAACGGGGATAAATACCACAACATCCTTTTTCAAAATCCTGGTAATAACAACTCCTGGATATCTCTTAAATTGATAGGAAATATCTCGAATCGCGCAGCGATCGGAGCGAGGATCAAAATCCAGACCGACGATCCAGACCTTCCGGTCGTCTACCGGCACGTCAGCTCGGGGAGCAGTTTTGGTGCAAACCCGTTAGAACAAACGATCGGATTGGGCAAAGCAACCAAGGTGCTTTCTATTCAGATCGAATGGCCCGTTCCAGCGTCTGCCGACGGTGCAAAAAGATTGCAGAGGATCGATGGTCCTATCGCATTAAGTCGCACATTAAGGATCGAGGAAGGTGTTTCTCCTGAGTTGAATTCAGCTCAGTGATTGGATCATGGCTAATTCTCGCAAAGGCCTCTGAGCACCTGTTCGTCCATCGCATCGGATTTCGTCGTACTCGTACTCGATGGCTGTTTGAACTGCGGCGATGCCGATCGTTGATCGAGGCAGTTCGCGGCTACTTGCGGACCAATAGGCCGGATTGCTATACTGGATTGGTTCGAGTACGAGAAGAAGCACGAACAAAGCATTGGACCGAAGTGCTTGATAGATCTTTTTTCATTTGAGTTGGGTTTACTTGCTCGCACTTGGTCAATGCCAGCGATATACTCCGATACTGCAGAAACTCTGTGTGTGTCTTTATGATTGAATTCTCCGCTGATGAATAATCAACCCTACGGCATCCCGGAAAAACATTGGCCAGCCAAACTCACTTACTGGTGGTATCGCGCCGCTAGGCCTCTGAGAGCCAAAGCACTCAGGCAACAGCAAATCCTGAGTATTGAGTTCGAGCAACTTGAACACCTTCAAGAGGCCTTAAAGTCCGGACTCGGGGTGATGATCACTCCAAATCACTCATTCCACTGGGATTCCTACTGCTTACTGAACGCAGCGGATCGCCTTAAAGTCCCCTTCTACGTGATGACCGCTTGGCAGGTTTTTTCTCAAAGCCGTTGGTTTGAACGCGAATCGATGCAACGTTGCGGCTGTTTTAGTGTCGATCGAGAAAACACGGATATCCAATCGATGAAAACGGCACTGGATATCTTGCAACACCGACGCGAGCCATTGGTGGTATTTCCCGAAGGCGATATCTACCACTCCAACGATCGACTCACTCCGTTGCGTGAAGGTGCCGCAGCGATCGCCCTGATGGCCGCTCGTAAATCGGAGCGACCCATCGCAATTCTTCCAGTGGCGATCAAACGCTGGTACCTTGAAGATCCTACTCCTAGTTTGTGCCGCACCGCCGAAAAGATGGAACTGCGACTCGGTTGGAAAGCCCAGTCGCATCTGCCGATGACCGACCGAATACTCAGCATCGCTGAGCACGTCCTGTCTGGGAAAGAAACAGAGATCCTCGGCCAACGCCAGCAAGGAACCCTTCAGCAAAGGATAGGTTTACTGACCGAAGAGGTTTTAAAACGTGCCGAAGCGAAATACCTAAGCGGCCCCCCCAAGAAGCTCATCCCTGAACGCATCAAAGAGATCCGCCGTATCCTCATCGCCCAGATAGCCGAGAGGGCCGATCAAGCTCCTTTAGAACAGAGAAAAGAATGGGAAGGCGACATGGAAAGCATGTTTTTGGCCACCCAACTCTACAGTTATCCGGGCGACTACCTCACAGAAAGTCCGACTTGGGAACGCCAAGCCGAAACACTCGATAAGCTCGAAGAGGATTTTTTGGGAGCAAATTACCCCACCTCGCACGGTCGCAAGACGGTGCGCATCCGATTTGGAGAACCTATTATTCTTCCTGAAGGCAAACAGTCCAAGTCCCTGTCTACCGATCAACTCACCATGGACCTCCAACATGGAATTCAAGCCATGCTCGACTTGTTGAACCGAAACCACAGCGATCTTTCTATCCGCGATTCACGGAGAAATACCCATGTTTGAAATCGAGGGTGTTTCCAAGTCGTTCGGCGATCAAACGGTGCTCCATGAAACATCCGTCGCGTTTGAGCCCGGAAAATCCACGGTGCTCATCGGGCCTAGCGGGTGCGGAAAAAGCACCTTGCTGCGAATCCTAGCAGGTTTGCTCGCTCCGGATTCCGGGCGCGTTCTTTTCGAAGGTGTCGAAATGACTCCTGACAATCGGATCCCCATGAGGCACCGAATCGGCTATGTCATACAAGACGGAGGCCTCTTTCCGCACCTGACCTCGGCCCAAAATGTCGGACTCATGGCTAAGCATCTTCAATGGCCAGCCGATCGAATCCGAAATCGTATCGAGGAATTGGCCGAATTGACTCGACTCCCCCGCCCTGCCCTAGACCGATACCCGACGCAGATTTCTGGAGGGCAACGCCAGCGAGTCGGTATCATGCGCGCCTTGATGCTCGATCCACCTGTGATGCTCTTGGACGAGCCCATGGGTGCCCTCGACCCATTGGTTCGATACGATCTGCAAGAGGATTTACTGAAGATTTTCCGAACGCTCAAGAAAACCGCGATCACCGTTACCCACGACATGGGCGAAGCCGGATTCTTCGGGGATCATATCATCATGTTAGGCCAAGGTCGCATCGTGCAGCAAGGCAAACTCGAGCAGATGATCCTCCATCCAGCCAATGCATTTGTGACCCAATTCGTCAACGCTCAACGATTCCCGACGTTGAACCCACCCAAGGAGCCTTCATGAGCAAGCGATCTGTTTTACTATGGCTCTGCATGGCTTGGGTCCTGGTTGGTTTTGGATCGATTCGGATCGCCTGGGCTGAGGAAAAGGAAATCGGTATCGGCTCCAAGTCTTTTACCGAATCGGTAGTCCTTGGTGAGGTCCTCTCGCACTTGGTCAGGAACACTGGTGCTCGAATCGAACATCGGGCCGAGCTGGGTGGGACGCAAATTCTCTGGCAAGCGCTCCAGACCGGGGAGATCGATGCGTATGTCGACTACACAGGTACTATCCGCGAAGAAATCCTCGCCGATGCGATACGCCGAGGGACCAAAATCGAGTCCGAAAACGAGATGAGATCGGCTTTGGCTCTGAAGAATGTCGTGATGTCCGAGCGGATCGGATTCAATAACACCTATGCGCTCGGAATGAAGCGGTCGGTGGCTGAACGTCTCTCGATCCGAAAAATTAGCGATCTGAGGAATCATCCCCAACTGGAGTTGGGTTTGAGCGACGAGTTTTTTGAACGCAAGGATGGTTGGCGGCCGCTCAAGGAAAAGTATTCCTTGCCCCAGACCCAGATCAAAGTCATGGACCACAATCTTGCCTACCGGGGACTTGAAAAAGACTCGATCGCAGTGACGGATCTTTACACGACCGACCCCGAGATCCAGTACTACGATTTAGTCGCTTTGGACGATGATTTGGGGTTCTTTCCTGTCTATTATGCTGTTGTGCTCATGCGGCAGGATCTTGTCACTCGGGCTCCGAAAGCAGCCGAGGCCATCTTGAAAATCCAAGGGCTCATATCACCTGAGGCGATGTCGGCCATGTCGGCACAAGTCCGATTGAAGCGTAGACCGGAGACTGTTGTTGCAGGTGAGTTCTTAAACAAACAGTTGAACCTGAGCTTGCCCTTGCCCCAGGAAGGACCTTGGGCAAGTCTCTCCAAAGGGATCCAAAGGATTCTGAGTACTACCCGCGAGCATTTGTTTTTGGTGCTAGTGTCTCTGGGCTTGGCG
>Ga0208487_1000317_pt1 | contig 12195 bp, 27 predicted proteins | sample LakMenEpi21Sep12_FD_150723 | JGI IMG/M metagenome (GOLD analysis project Ga0208487, IMG submission 150723) | Freshwater microbial communities from Lake Mendota, WI - 21SEP2012 deep hole epilimnion (SPAdes) | ecosystem: Environmental > Aquatic > Freshwater > Lake > Epilimnion/Euphotic zone ...
ACGGCGGTAAAGAGGGGCTTTTTGAGGTTGCTGTTTTAGTAAATGGGGAGATTGTATATGATACTCCCGTTACTAATGATGTTATCGGTTTCCTTGATTTTCAAGGAGTAGCCGAGACTCTCGACAGCATCAAGGCTCTACCAGCCGTAAGTGCTGACGTAGCAAGGACTTAGGACGCGGGCGGCGGGGAAAATTTGACGTAAGTCCTTTGATATCAACAACTTAGGAAAAATCTAAAGTTGCTCTTGACAAATGACGATAATATGGTAAAGTATTGTGGAGGCACGACTTATGAACGACCGTGAATATGTGCAGGATGAGAGTGAAACTATCGAACTGGTAATATGGGAAGAATGGGTAAACTGGGCAAGATCCCAAATGGAGTCAGAAAAGTCTCAGCCAAATATCGAAGATACAAGCTGTACGGATAGCCAGCGAGAGTAGCCCTTGACAAACTAAACTTCATGGAGTAGAATGACGATATGAATATATTCGAAACGTACACCGCCAAAGAGATGAAAGACTACCTCAAAAAGCCATTCCAAGATTGGCCCGAGGAGTTTGCATTATATGTACAAGATATTATGGCTGGGGAACTGTTGGATGAGTGGTTGGAAAGCCATAGCGACGAGGAATATGTAGAATGGGCAACAGATATAGTGAACGTTATTTCTGATTACGTAGAAGGGCATGATGAGGATATCCAATGAAAAAGGTAAGCATAGTCGTGACATTGACTTTGAATGACGATGCTGATATAAATGATGTCGTGTCAGAGATGGATTATTCCATTACACACAAGGATGTTATAGACGCTGAAATCGTAGGAACGATAGAAATATAGATAGATATATACGGGCCGCTGGCAGAATGATATCAAAGAAGCCACGGTTAAATGTAAGGCCGAGTATGGCATAACCCGTATTTTTGGGTCATTAGCTCAATCGGCAGAGCATCGGACTTTTAATCCGTAGGTTGTAGGTTCAAGTCCTACATGACCCATTGACAAAACGTCGTGTATAGGATATAATATGAGAATGAGGCGAGTACACTATATCGAACTAAGGAGAAAATATTCATGCAAATCGACATGTCCAAAATCATCTACAATGAATACGTCATGGGCGAGCGTGATTATTACGAAGACCTTGAAGAAGATATCGTCGTTTATGATGATAGCGAAGAATGGTATAATGTAGAAAATGACGGGGAATAGAGGAGTCTAGCCGTCCTCGTTGGCCTCATAAGCCAAAGATCGTGGGTGCGAATCCCACTTCCCCTACTCGGAGGCTGACGTTTGAGTTACGATGCCGTGTCTACCCATGTGGATAGAGCGGTCTTGGTTCGTTAGAAATAGCGAACCTTGCAAGCCGATGTAGCACAACGGTAGTGCGACTGATTTGTAATCAGTAGGTTGAAGGTTCAAATCCTTTCGTCGGCTCTACGGGATGGTGTAACGGTAGCACGAAAGATTTTGGTCCTTTCTGTCTAGGTTCGAATCCTAGTCCCGTAATATATTCCGTGATAGCTCAACGGTAGAGTAGGTGGCTGTTAACCACTTGGTTCTAGGTTCGAATCCTAGTCACGGAGTTGGAAACTTGGCAGAGTGGTCTAATGCAGCGGTTTACTAAACCGCCGATGGGAAACCATCCATAGGTTCGAATCCTATAGTTTCCGTATGGCCCTATCGTCTAACGGTTTAGGACAACGGATTTTCGTTCCGTTTATCGGGGTTCGAATCCCCGTAGGGTCATTTGGGAATGTAGATCAATTGGTTAGATCGCTAGCCTGTCACGCTAGAGGTTGCGGGTTCAAGTCCCGTCATTCTCGTTATACAAAAGATTGCATATATTGTAACTTTATGTATTGTCTCAGGGCGGGCCGCGTTTTCCGTAAGTCCTTATCTACCAACACTTTAGAGCAAGCCAAGAAAAAATCTGGTTTGGCACACGCTTTGCATATCTAAAGATTTCTCTTGACAGTGCCGATACTTAGTGTAGAATACGAGTATCCAAAGGAGAGAATCATGAAAGTTGCAAACGGTAACGACAAGTTGGGTAAGGGTTGTTTGGTAGTGTCGCGTCCTGTTGGCGATACTTGCCCGAATAGTTGTGCATTTCTTGGAAACGGTTGCTATGCAGAGCAGACCGAGAAGATTTATCCCGGCGTTCGCCCTGCTGGTATGCAGAATCTTATTACTGAGCGTGGTAGGATTCGCTCCATGATTCTGGACGCTATGCGTCAAGGTAAGAGTATTCGCTGGCATGAGCGTGGCGATTGGTTTATCAATGGCGAACTTGACCTAGACTATGTTGCTAATGTGACATGGGCTTGTGAGAGTATTATTGCCGAGGGTAAGACTTTGCCCGATATGTGGTTCTATACTCATATCTATGATGATCGTCTGGTGTCATTTGAGAAGTATATGAATGTCTATGCTAGTATCCATAACGATGAGGATATGGGTGCTGCTATGGCACAAGGTTTCAAAAAGTTTGCGTGGTGCGATAGCGACCAAAAGATTGCTCCCAAGCGTCCGCGTAACAAGGCCAAGGCTGACGCATGGCGTAAAGCGTTGCCCAAACTGGTAGTGCTGAACGGCACGAAGTTTGTAACGTGTCCAGAGATTCGTCGTGGTCGCGGAGTTGTGACTTGCACTCCGACCAAAGGTAGTGTATCATGCGACTTGTGCGTTCGCGGTCTGGCTAACGTATTGTTTCCCTCTCACTAAGGATAAATATGATTGTATATTCCCATAACTACGTAACACTAATGGATGTTTGTAAACATAACGGTCTAGACTATAGCGATGTGATTGAGTATGTATCCCAAAGCGATATTAGTTTTGGAACTAACGAAGATACTCTAATGAGTAGGAGTCAACTACAGAGTATTATTGACGATAACATGGAAAATGTAGAGTTGGATTGGGGCAGGCTTGATGATAGCGTTCTTATTAGTCTAGGGGGTTGAAATGTATAAAGTAAGTTATGTAAATGGTGGTAGTCGCACAGCGTTTTATCAACTGGATGATAACCGTGGATTCAAAGAGTTTGCATGTCTTGAAGATGCAGAGTACGCTTACCAAGTACAAGATACTCTCGCCTGTAGTAACCTTGCACCAAAGGTACTAAGTGAAATCGGTCGTATTCGTATGCCCAAGAATCTTAGCGATAAGAAACTAAGTGGATGGGGATATATTACAGAGATTGCAGAAGTAATCGGGTGTGGTGGTAATGAGTGTGACTGTGGAGAGTGTGAAGATGTATATGATAACATGCGAAGGAAGGTAGATAATCTAATCAATAAGATTAGTGATGCTGGATATAACTTTGCAGACGCCCATCCCGGTAACGTTGGATATGTAAAGCGTAAAGGTAGGAAGATTCTGGTGTGCATTGATACTGGTGAAGAATCGGTGTTCGATGAGAGCGGATATCAGAGTGATTACGAAAGTGGTTGTTCTTGTTCCTATTGTCAAGCCCAAAGGTGAAACATGTCTAAATACTATATCAAAAGTGGAACTCTGGAACTTATTTACTCTACAGATAAATCACCATTAGAGGCAGCTAGTATCGCTCTAGGTGAGACTAACAAGTTTGATGTATTAGATGAACATTTCTATATAGATGAGCGTGGTATGAAAGATTATGCTACTGCTCTTCCAGATACTACAGTGATCACTACTAAAAAGGTAGCTAAACACGCTGGATGGACCCTAGGCAAAGACGAGCCTTGACGTAAACCCTTGCCGCCAAAGGACTTATGGCGAGCGGGGCCGGGGAAATTTGACGTAACTCCTTATGAGATAAAGACTTAGAGAAAATTAAAGAAAACTCTTGACAACACCGATGTATAGTGTATGATGGGTATAAGCACAGGAGAGAAGGTATGAAAGAGAATACTTGGATGGTCTGGCAGAATAATCGTCTTGCGGGATATGTTGTGGCCTATAGCGAATGGGAAGCCTACGCAAAAGCCGCAAAGATTTATGGTTCTAACTTCTATGTTGAGAAGCCTTGGAGTTATTCTGAAGAAAAAAGCGTCTCAGCCTAAAGTTTCTGATTGCGGTCTGCCGATATTCTTTATATGAGAAAGGATAAAGGTGGAAAGATGATTCAGTGGATTGGCGTGATGTTTACGCTGTTGGGTTTGTTGTATACGGGCGTGAAGGACTATCAAAAGGGAGACATTAAAATCCCTGCTATTCAGAAGCCCTTGACAGTCCAGAAATATCCGATACAATACTGTCTGATGGCTTACGATCCTAACTTAGATAAGGTTTTTTACTTACACGAAAATGGTCAATGGTATGATTATGCACCACAACAACGAAGATACGCGGCCTCGCCGCAACATTATCAAACTCAAAACCCTCAAGCCGTGGCAAGTGCCTACGGGACACAAGGAACACAAGCAAACTACGTTCGATAATCGCCCCAAGCGACTTCGTACCCGTAGGGATATTGAAAGGGGATGGCAAAATGAGTATGATATGTGAACAGTGTGAGAGTGAGCGTATAGGATATGATGCGTGGGTAGACCAAGATGGAAACGTTATTGGTGGCCCGTATGATAACTGTCAATGTATGGATTGCGGATCGTCTAACATTATTGAGGAAAGAGACATCTAATGTTGAAAGTTCGATATCATTTGCAGCACGGTGAACATTATATGCACTGGCAGTTCAAGGAAACCGTTAGCAATCAAGTGTCATATCATGATCCTAAAGAGAACATCATTAAGTTGTATGGCTGTGTTCTGCATAACAACGTTAACCTTGCTACCAAGATTTATCTGGGTAAGAATAAGGATGTGTGTGCTTGGATTAAGTGTCGTGGTATGGGGCTAGAGTTTGAGTTGACTTCTATTCCGTCGTGGTGTACGAAACTCAACTACAATCCAAAGGTGCTTCCATACTGGCACACCAATAGTGGCAGGAACATTGATGGTCTGGCGTTTGATACCCTGTATCTTACGAAAGATGGTGTGTTTTATGATGAATGTCGAGAAAAAATCCTAAATCCACTCTTGACAAACAAATAGAACCATGTATAATAGGTGAAATGAAACAAACTTACGTGGGTCCATGCGGCGGGACTAGATTGGGATAACCTATTTCGATAAACTTTCTCTGAAAGACTGGGGGAGTTGCCAACGGGGTTATACGTTGGATAGAAGTACCAATCTATGGGGGATGGCATCCTCACCATGATTCATATAATCATACGTTGGGTATTATGCCCTTTACCATATATGGCGAAAAGCCTAGACATTGCAATGCTATATGGCCGTATGATTACAACACAACCAGTAACCGCTTGAATAGCAAGGTGATGAAATGCTGATCACATTTCTAGGGACCAATGTCGTGGGCGGTTTCCACCAATGTTTACCTTGCTCCAAGGGTTCATAATATCGGAGTATTGGTGGCTCTATAGGGTCGGTGCGTAAATGATCCGCTGGTTAACAATATAAGAGAATAAATATGGAATGGAATAATAGTCACAAGAATCCGCCAGAGGTTGGTCAGAAGATTTATTACTTCGGTCCCAACATTGGTATAGGGATTGGTCATTATTCCTATGAAGAAAGAATTATTGTTCCTTATACCTATAATGAAAAGAATGAAAAAGAATACACTGATAAGGAAATAGAACTATGTCCACATATTTTTACAAATCTAGTTTTTGGCGTGGTTGATGCTTGTGACGCACCGTTCTGGCTTCCATACGATGAAGAACGAGCTAAGAGTTGGTGTCCAATCATTCCAGAACAATACACAAAGGATTTATATGACTGAGGATCGTGAAAAAGCAATGCTTTATATCATTAACTTTTTCAACTCTCGTATGTGTGCTGTTAACAAGCATAACATAAGTAAGGCTAAAGAGTTAGTCTCTACTCATGAGATCGCTGTAAGTGAACTGATAGATAAATACATAGATTTGGTTTTGAAAAACTCTTAATAGGAAATAAGATGATCAACGTTCCGTTTACTGTTCGTGAGGCTATGAATCTGGCTACCAATTGTGATCTCGTCGTTTACGAGAAGATCGTGAACGCTTTTGAGATCGCTCTTGGCGTGAACCAGAAGTGTGGTGTTACCATCACTGGTGGCATGACCTTTGACAACCGTATTCCTTGCATCAAGGCTATTCGCCTTCACACCGGATGGGGTTTGAAGGAAAGCAAGGAGTGGACGGATGTTCTGGTTGGCACTTGGGACGATGGTGGTCGCAGGCTCAAGGGTGCCAGCCGTCACAGTCTGACCCTCAAGACTCCCGAAGCGGCTGAGAACCTGCTTCGTGATCTGGTTGGGCTGGGCTGCGAAGGTTTCCTCTCTTGATCTAAGTCCTTGCCCACTAAGGATTTAGAACCAAGGGGGCGGGCCGCGTTCGCCGTAAGTCCTTACCCCACAACGACTTATGACCAATAAATTTTTTTTCAAGAATCCGCTTGACAAGGCCGATAATAGATGTATAATGATTGGAGTAATGGTTGATAACACTAACTTGAAAATGGAGATGATTACTATGCACAAGTTTTCTTTTACGGTTGATGTGGTTACGGATTCGCCGGTTGGTATTGATGTTGATGCGGTTCGTGGTTCGCTGTCGGCTGCGGTTGACGGTATCGGTAGCATCCATGCGGTGCATCGTCAGGTCAAGTCGGAAGCCCTCAAGGAGCAGGGTTTCAAGGTTTGGCGGGCTAGGGTTGCTGGCATCAAGGAGGCTCCCAAGGTGAAGGCTCCCAAGGCTCCCAAGGCCAAGGCTGAGACTGTCGAGACGGTTGAGGCTTGATTTTCTAAAGTCCATACGGTAGAATACCGATAACCTTATAAGCGGTGGAAGTCAAAAACGCTACTGGACGTTAGACCAGTATAGGTTGTCGGTTGTTCACCACTAACACGGAGATTTATCATGGGTCTTGATCAGTTCGCATATTGTATCGACAACAACGGAGAGAAGGAAGAACTCGCCTACTGGCGTAAGCATCCTAATCTTCAAGGTTGGATGGAAAATCTGTGGGAAATCAAGGGGCGTCCAGAATGGAATCAAGATATGTCGCCCTCTGTATCGCCTAGCGTATATAACAAGCATGGCAATACATTGAGCGAGTTTAACTGCATCCCGCTTGAACTTACTAAGGAAGACTTGGATAGCCTTGAGGAAGATATTACTAATGGTCATCTTCCTAGGACTGCCGGATTCTTCTTCGGTGACAATAGCGATGAGCATTATAAGGAACAGGATTTGGAGTTTGTTCGCAAGGCCAGAGAGGCTCTTGACAGTGGACTTACTGTGATGTATGATAGTTGGTGGTAACAGGAGAAAGAAAGATGAAGATTCTTGGATTGAATGACGATACTAAGTACGGCAAGGTCGTGAGTATCAAGGCTGATGGTGTGACGTTTGTTGCTAATGGTAAGAGGGTTGTGTATACCCTCGCTGATGTTGAGAAGATGTTTTGTAACTAAGGGAGACGATAATGAATAACTTTGCTAGTCTGAAGAAGGATCGCCATATCCGTTGCAAGTACCCGCTTCATGGTAATCGGAACATTCTGAAGTTCCATACCGGTCGCGTTGAGCGTGTCGGTACTGGCCCCAACGGTAAGTACGCCGTGGTTCGTGCTATGGATAATACCGTGCGAACCCTGCTGTTTACTAAGATGGTCGAAACGTCCTGCTATCGTTGATCTCCCTTGACGATACGGGTGGTGCATGGTATAATGCTGTGCATCACCCGTTCATGGGGCGTAAGGTAAGCCGGTTGCATCCGACACTCTTATAAGGTGTTCATAGGTACGTTCGACTCGTACACGCCCTACTGTGATATGTTATCATTTCACGTTTAGGGAGGTTGATTGATAGAACTCATGATTATGATTATTGTGTGGAGTATGCTGTATCAAGACTAATAAATAGGAATAGTTTGACTTATAAAGTAACCAATATTCCCCCAAACGTATGAGACTGATATGGATACTAACATAAAAGAAATCAAAGTCATGATGCACTTCTGTTTGCAAAATATGCCAGAGGTTAATACCAAAGCAGAAATAGCAGACGCGATAAACAGGTTGATATATGAAGATCCAGAGTTCTTTGGTCAGTTAGATGAAGATAATATTGTTGATGTAAGAGAGTACAATATCCGTAGCACAAGGAGTCCAGAAGATGAGTGATGTTAACGAAAGGGTTGCCATTTATGTTATGGACGATGCTGAGTTTAGTGTGTATGCGTGTTACGATTCTTGGGATGATATGGATAATAGGGACGTTAGTTTCTACGATGTTTACAATGACAAAACGGGAGAGTGTGTGAACGAGGGTGATCCGTTCTATGAGTTCCCAACGTGGAAGCAAGTGTTCGATAACTACTACCAGAGAGCCTAAATATGTATCATCATCTTACTATTACTGTTGTTATGCGAGATTGTTACAACAAGGACGATGCTATACGACAGTGTTCTAAGTTAATGCCACAATATCCCGATGAGACTACCCAACATATGGAATCATGGACTATAGAAGAAGTTCGTGAACCATCTACAGGTAAGGTATACGACGAATCTGGTCAGTGGTCGTAAGTCGTTGCCACGTAAGGATTTAGGATCGACGCGGCCCGCCCCGCGAGTCGTAAGTCCTTATGCAGCAAGGGTTTAGAGCAAGAAGAAATTTCTAATGCTCACCCCTTGACAATGCCGATATATGGTGTATGATGGATGCAAAGGGGATTTATATGGTAGCCGCTTCTGATGATCGTTCGCTTTTGCTTGACGCTGAGTGCTGGAAGTGTGGACGAGTGTTCACTATCATTGTAAACAGTGAGGATATGGTCGATTGGCTCAGTGGCTCTGGCCCGATTGAGAAAATCCTGCACTATTTGACCGCTGGTGAGCGTGAGTTGCTCATTTCTAATACCTGCGGCGAGTGTTTCGACAATCTTTTTTCTGGACTTGACAGCGACGAATAGTCGATGTATAATACGAGAAGTTGATAACCCACTACTAGGAGAATGATGATGAGTTACGAAAAGTTGACGATTGCTTCGGATAAGGATGCTGGTTCTTTTGTTCGCACCCTCCAAGGTGCTACTGGCACCGGTTTTGAGAAGGGTACGCATGTCCACAAAGATTGGTGGGCAAAGACCAAGACCTACGAACAGGTCATGGAATCGTGTCAGGTTGCGATTGAGAACCGCGAGGATATTCTGGTCGAGACTAAGGCTATCGCCTGCGTTTCGGAGAATGACGATTTCTTTTTCAAGTTGAATGATGGTCGCAAGTTCCGCCCTACGGATCATGCTATCGAACAGTTCAGCGTTCGTGCGGGAGTTACTTCCTCGTCGTTCCTTCGTGAGATGCGAAACATTGAGGGTTTCGATTCGCACGATGCTAACACGATGGCTCTCGTTGGTAACAATGCGTTGCGACGTATTGATGCCGATAAGAAGTTCCGACTCCGCACCTATACGGATGGAACGTGCCGTGCGTTCGTGACTGAGCAGTATGCTCCAGTTGATAACCGTTGGTATCTGGAAGCCCTCGCGGAGTTTATTCCGGGTGGACGTTTCAGCCACTGGCGTGGCGACGAGGATACCATTTATGGTAATATCCTTATCCCCGATACTATCATGGACTACGGTTCGGACGATAGCGATTATGGTGGTATGATTAGTGTTGGTAACTGCGAGATCGGTACTCGCCGGATTAGTCAGACGCCTAGCCTGTTTCGTGCGATTTGCATGAACGGTTGCATCTGGGGTCAGACTGCTGGTGAGAAGATTCGTCGTGTTCACCGTGGTAATATCGACCTTGATAAACTCAAGTTGGAAATCGCTCAGAATATCCAGCAGCAGATTCCGTTGCTTGCTCCGGGTATCAAGCAGTTCCTCGCTACCCGTGCTATGGAAACTGGCAAGGCTAGCGTCAAGGGTATCATCGCGTCGGTCGCTTCGGATTATAAACTGTCGAAGCGTGAGGCTACGGAGTTCCTTTCGCAGTACGGAGAGTTTGAGGCTGGAAACCGTAACCTGTTCGGTATTATCAACGGTCTAACCCGTGCGGGTCAGAAGTTCGATAATAAGACTTGGGTGAAGTTCGATGAGGTTGCTGGCAGTCTGATGGAAACGTCCGCAGACCGCTGGGCTACGATCCTTCGTCGTGCTGATACCTTCAGCGATAAGGATTACGAGAAGGTTTTCAGTCTGACCGCTTAGTTAGTGGGAGGGTAGGGTTGGCGGGTGTAATATATAAGTTATCCCGCCAGCCCGCTCTCGCTATATAAAAGAAAGAGAGTAGCATGACAAAGTATCAAGTAACGATGAACTACGTGGAAGCCAAAAAGGCTAAGTTTGTAGTAGAAGCAAAAGACCCTGACGAACTTCACGAACTTATAGGTGAACTGGATCTAGACTTCGTTGAAGAAAATGCTGGGTTTAAAACGTGTGACTATGAGCCGCCCGTTATTGAAGAATATGAAAAGGTAAATAAGGATACGCCTGTACACCGCAAGATTCAGAAGGCGATGCAGGAAGTGAAAAAGGCTTGGGAAGCGTTGTAGCGTTGGGATAACCGTGATTCGTTCTAAGTCCTTTAGCCACAGGGACTTAGGGCGAACGCGGCCCGCCCGATAATCTATAAGTCTTTTATTTTCAATGGGTTACGTCAAATCTAAAAACGAGTAGACGTAAGTCCTTTCTGTTCAAGACCTTGCGTTCAGTATGTCGATATGGTATAATGGGTAGCGTGGATGATCATAAACCCTAATATGTTAAGATAGGGAACATAGATAATCTACACAAAATGGGATTGTCTCAGCTAAAATATACAGGTCAAGTTATTGCAATACAGTCAGCGAGAATGGAGATTTTTATGACAAAGAATGTTGATGGTTTTCCGAGCCGAAAAGTTGAAGATTATGGAATTACTCCGTGCGATGTTATTTTTAATCATACAGAGAAGCCCAAGGACTATTTGTATTGCAGGAGTATTAACGTTTTTGATAATAGGTGGCGCGTTAACATATATAGTAAGAGGGACGTTGATGGGATCGAAGGTAAGTATATTAGTAAGAGTTTCTTTACCCACTTCAACTCAGCTACTGGGGAGCTTAAGATAGTATCATGAGAGATGCAAAGATAGCGATATATAATCTATTAAATATAGTGATGGTAAGTACCATATTAATCTATTGGAGTTATAGGTGGCTGTCTTACCTTATATAACAAGATCTGGCCTGTACTGGTAGTCAGCGACTTTATCATTTTTTCTAATGGTATACTAATAGTATATTCACAGAAGAAAAATTAAAGTTGACAAGCTGCGCAAGACGATGTACAATACAATGACTGTCGTACCCAATCTTAACAGATCTGGCCTGTACTGGTAGTCAGTGAGATTAGACTTATTGGAGAATATATGAAACTGAAACGTGGTCAAAAACTTTGTAAGAATTGTAATAATACTAATGGCGCTAGGGCGCATGTTTGTAAAAACTGTGGTCATGAGTTTGTTGCTAAAACTGAAGGCACGAAGGTTGGTAAGACTAAGCGTAGAAAGAAGCTGAAGAAGTATACTACGGTAGACAACTGGAAGGAACTGGTTAAGGGCGATAGAATTAAGGTTGTACGTGGTACTGGTACGTACTATGTTAATGACGCTGGGGATAAACAGTATCTTGCTGACGCTGGTATATACAATGTTATTTCTAGTGACGATAAGGGCTTGACTGTATATGCCAACGATGGAGGATTCGGGTATATCTATATGGGACCAGAAGAACCATCATCTACTCTGCCAAATGTATTTAGGAGTCCTCATAAAGTACTAAAAGTCAACATTCCTGAGCGAGTTTAATATTGGGGCAATTTGGTCCAAATATTACATAACAAGGCCGCTTATTTCTATAATTAGGCCCATTTTGGGTCAAATTAGATAGGGGTGAATATATGGTAACAAAGAAAGAATTCTTCACATACATGTCTTCTATATACAATGAAGACTTTCAAGATGATGATGTATATAAAACGTTCAAGTCTATTGTTAAAATCAAAGACCGAGATCAAATTAAGCAATTAAAAGAACTCTCTTTGATGAACAAGCGTGAGAGATTACTATATAGACACTCATTAGCGGCTAATGGTAAGGAACTCACACCAAGACAAGTAGACCAGTATATCAGTATG
>Ga0208487_1000318_pt1 | contig 12189 bp, 6 predicted proteins | sample LakMenEpi21Sep12_FD_150723 | JGI IMG/M metagenome (GOLD analysis project Ga0208487, IMG submission 150723) | Freshwater microbial communities from Lake Mendota, WI - 21SEP2012 deep hole epilimnion (SPAdes) | ecosystem: Environmental > Aquatic > Freshwater > Lake > Epilimnion/Euphotic zone ...
AGCAGGACCGTCGATGGAATCGCAAATTCTGTGACTGGCTTTTCCAGCTCGACGGTAAACTGCGTTGTGGCGTCTTGGGATTCCACTCCACGGACTTGCATCACATCGCATTTGCGGATCGGTTTATTGGCCCGTATCCAAAAGCCGACTTGGGTCCCCTGAGGAAGCCGCATGCCGTTTCGGAACTCAAGCCGTTCGTTTCCCCAGGTGGTTTTGGTCGAACGCTGCAGGTAGGTCGGGTATTGGACGTCGACATACGTTGCGACGGCCAAGGGAGCTTCGACCGTTTCAAGCACCAAATTCGAAAGCCTCGCATCGCCCCCAACCAGGGAGAACCACAGCGTATCGTTGATGGCCTCTAAGGGTGGACCATCGAGGATAAAATCGCGTGGATTGGCGTTGGAGTAGCTGAGCATGCTGGCGCGACCTCGGTTTCCCGCTCGGTCTTTGTAATGAAAAGCGCATTGGTCGTAAGGTTCTGCGAGCAGATCCTTGGCAGTGGCTTTCAATCGCACCGAAGAGCCCTTGGGTGCCAAGAGCCGATTCTCTTGGATTGGTACCAAGTACCGTTCGCGGGCCGGAGAATTGGTAAAGGGTGGGATGTCCATCTCGAGTCCCTGGACGCTCAGCGATGTTCGGCGAGGCCAGGGCGCATCGGACAACCCATAGAGACGCTTGGCCCAGTGCGAGGCGAGGTCCGGATGCAACATCGCTCCGAGACCCGTCAAGCAGACCACGCCGGCGAGGATCCCGAGCTCGAGCTGAAGCGTCGAGAGTCGGACCAAGGATCGCACATCGATCGATGATATCTTCTCGACAGCTTGCTTTGCAGCAAGCTCGATCATGCCGGGGCGATTCGGATGCTCGATCGCATCGAGATCCTTCGCTTGAAACTTGGCCGTCGGACTGGCGGCTTGGACCGCTGTGACCAACGTGCTCTGAAACTCCGGGTAGCGACGTTCGATCGCTAAGGCCAAGGCCGAATCGCTCCAGGAGACGAGCCAGCGATTCCAAAAAAAATGGTGTAGAATCCATGCAGCACCGGCGGCGATGATCATGAGCATGATCACCCGAACGATTCGCGGCGACTCGTCCGAACCAAACCGCGTCGGAAGATAATCGATCAACCCAAATACGAAAAAGGAACCCAGCAACCAAGTCACCAGGACCACTAGGCCTTGGGTGGCGATGACTCGGCTAATCAATCCTCGGAGTTCCGAGAGTTTGTGTCGGATCGGTGTCGGTAGTTTCCAGGTGCTCGCGTTGTTCATGGGTGCTTATTGTAACAAAAACCGATGAAAAACCTAAGCCGACTCGCCAAGTTCAGGCTTAGTTGATAGGAAAGGAAGATGGGCGATTTGAGGGACACTTCACAAGAAAACGAGCCGAACCCTTGGGAGTCGACTTGGAGCCAAAGCGACTCGAGTCTCCAACCCCAGGTCGCTCAACGGTGCGTCGTTCGCTTCAGCGGTTCGCTGGATCGTTCGGCAATCGCGAAATACTACGGCTCGACCATGCAGATCGGGTGTGTGATTACCCTCGTGCTGATCTCGGCATTGATCTGGGCAATTATCCTATCGGTCGGCTTTGGCGTCTTCGGACTGCTCACCGTCCTTGTCGCGGTTTTGATCGCCATGTGGTACATCACGGTACGCTATGTGGGCAAGAACTATGCCAATCGACTGTGCAAACGTCGGCCGTGGTTGGAGGGACCTGTCCACGGGGTTGTAACAAGCGGCCGCTTGACCGTCTGGCACAACGACCTGTGCCTTCAAACCAACCTAAGGTCCTACTTATCGAACACCCACAAGGGAATGCTCGTCTATCCAAGTCCAGAAACGGTGCACCCCTTGGTGATGATTCCGAGCACATGTTTTTTCGAGGATCAGTGGTTCGATCTGCTCGAGAGCAATAGACACTATCGAATCCTCGAACCGCTTATTTCGCAAACTCCTCCCCCCGATGCGCATTGGTGCATCCTGAGTCCCGAAAGGAGTATGAAGCTCAAAGCGCGTACCCGAGCCCTGAGCTTCCGGCCTAACGGGGGCTTTCTCGTCGGCTTTGGGATCCTAGGTTTTTGGCTCGGTCTCTCACCCGAGATCGCAGGAACAACCCGCTCCATGGTCACCTTTCCTGTTCTGACTGTGGTCCTTTTAGGTTGGTTCGCTTCGGAGGCGATCCGGTATTCCTGGGCGAGATTTCAAGCCTTACGCGATTTCTCAGACGCCGAACAAGGAGCTTACCGTAAGTTCAATGCAACAAGCCGAAGGCGCTATAACCCGGTGGATCCATCTGCCGATACACTCCAGAGCCAATGGTTCAATCGCCAAAGCGTGATGATCTCCGACCTGGGGCACTGGGTACTGGTCCCAGTTCATTACCTTCAACGCGTCAGAGTCCTAGGCACCTGGATCGAATTCCGTTTCGCCGACGAAACGGTACTCATGCACCGCGAGGGCTTCGAAAATCAAAACGCTTGGACCAACGCTTGCCAGGATGCTCTTGCCATCCGACGAGAGCTTACGACAAATCCAAGACCCCGGCCGAGAGACATTGGTCGAGGAGTAACCGAGGCTACTTAGAGGTCCGCACCAAAAGGATCAAGTAGGTGTCCTTTTGCATAGCATTGGTGAGCTTACGTGGCTTGGAAGCCTTTCGGCTTTCGATGTCCGAAGGCACGCCTGGGTTTTCCAGCTCGAACGAGCCGAATGCCTGAGCGTCAGAAGACTCTTGATAGAACAATCGCTTGGCCACGTTGGGCGCATCCGTCACGGCAGCAAGGTGTTCCATCATCTCAAAAACCTCCGGGTCAGCCGACAGATTCAGGCGGTAGCTCGGAAAGTCTACGTATTGCTTTTCCACGTCCATCAAAAAGGAATCGAGACGTTTGGGGTTCGATTTGACCAAATAGCAAACCGTCGAACCATCGTCTTTCAAAGCAGGATCGAGGACGGGATTTTTGATCACTTTGGATGCGACCAACGTGTCGAAATCGATCTTGCTCAACGGGGCATCGACGCTAAAGACGATCTCGTATTTCTCGAGCAACTGCGAGAGCATCCCATCTTGCTCTGCTTGTGGATCGACCTCGATCTCGGCGATCAAAGTGAATTTTGGATCAGCGACAGACTTATCCTTCTGCACCGCAGGGGCACCGGCCACCGCAGGGGAATTCGATCCTGCATTCAATCCATTCACGGTAGGTTCCGTTGCAGGCAATTGGGTCTTGGGCGGCTCGGTACCGGGGAGTTGAGCAAGCGATCGGTCAGGAATAGAACTTTCTTGAGATGTCGGGTCATTGGGCACATCCAAGGGCATCGGCGAGACGACCAATTCGGGCTGGCTCGGGTCGGTCGGGCCGCTGCGAGGCAGCGCCAAAAATAATACGCATAGGCCCGCGACGACGGCAAGCGACGGCAACCAGACTCGAACCAATCGGCCTCGAATCGTTTCAGGCTCCCGCTGGGGTTCCTCGTGCGAGCCCATCAGCCCCCTGACAATCGCCTTTTGACGGCGTCCGACCGGGTGGATGTCCAATGCCTCTGGCACCGGTCTTTGGACTTTAGAATAGGACTCGCTCCATTGAGATTCTGAATCCTCCAGAGGCTCCTGACCCTCCGGTGCCCTGGCGTTGGGAGCCCCGGGCAAGACCCAAGCTGGGGGAGCGTCCAATTGGGCGGCCTGTCGTTGGGCAGCCTGAACGACTCGCTTGGAAAAATCTGGGCCGAGGCGGCCGACACTTCGGCCTCGCAAAAGCGAGCGGCGAAGTTCCGCCATTTGCTCGAGTGACTCAGCGATCGACGGATCGTTTTGCATGGCGAGATCGAGCTGACGCTGCTCCTGTTCGCTCAGGGCACCGTCGAGCATTCCGCTCAGCCATTCTTCAATTTGTTGGGGATCTGGAGGCATCATGATTGTGGGTGACGAAGTTTCCTATCACCTCTCGGAGAACCGAGCAGCCCAATAAGTTCCGGTGGTCTACCGTAGAATATCGATGCGGAGAGCTCAGAGAAACGCAATTCCATGGGATTCTAAGCCTTTTTGAAGTTTTTTTCTTCCCAAATCCCGTGCCCAACCAACGTTTTTTCCACAGACTCCGACCACCCCCGGTTGGCCGCCGGAGAGGCTGGACTCGGGTGCAGAATTCTAAGGATTCTAGCGGTTGTGCCGGCCCGTTTGGCCACCCGGACAAAACATTGCTCTGCAAATTGACCGACTCCCACCAACGTTTCGGGCCGCAGAATCCGCAACAATCGCTCCAAATGCTCGTCGCAAAACCCCGACATCCGCTCGGTCTGACCCGCGGGCAACTTGTCCGGCGTCAAATTCCTAGCCCCCGAGTCCATAAAGACCAAAGGACAGTAATTGACAACGAAATGCTCGGCAAAAAAAGACTCCGGACTCCCGAATCGCTCCTGAAACAGTCCCCACATCCTTCTGCCAGATACCTCCGACCGGGTGCATGCAAAACCCTGAATCGGTCGCTTCGGATGCTCCTGAGGTGGCTTGCCTATCGTTCCCTTGATCTTCAAAAAACCGCGCACCGCCTCGATCTCTCCAAACGGGACCCCCGTTTGGGCCATCCCCCATGGGCCGGGATTCATCCCCAAAAACAGGACTTTTTTCGGTCCCCGGGCATACATCTGCAAATAGGCCCGATGCGCCTCCCATGCATACTCAAGCGGATTGTAAACCGTGTGCACCGGTTCGCTAAACTCCAGCCCCCCCAGCCTTTGCGTTAAATTCTCCGCCGCTTCGATCACCGCATCCGATGTTTTGGTCAATCCATGCTCCTTGAACCCAATGCTCCCTGAACCTCTTGAACCTCTTGCCTCCCGCAGGACGCTCCGACAAGGCTCCCAACAAGTACGCTTGCAGGCAAAACCCCTTTTCGCCTAATAACTCAGGCTAGCTTTAGCTCAACGCGCATCCAGATGGAACACTCAGCCCATGCTAGCAAATAAATTGCACCGCTGGCAACCGGCACACCGGGTTTCCCTTTTCCAACACAGAATCCTATATTGTTTCCCGGAATGGCTCGCTCCACTCGAGCCTTCCACCAGCCTTTTCCCCTCGTGACGAGATTCCTTTTATGGTTTGGACGATCCTTCAAGTCAGCTTTCGACGATTGAAAAACAATCGCTCGGAATTGCTACTGACTTTCCTCGTCCCGATCCTTTTTTTCAGCATCTTCGCGCTGATCTTCGGGTCCCGAGGCACCTCGGGGACCTCGATTCCAAAGATCAAGATCGCTCTTTCGGACCAAAACCCCTCGGAGGTCTCGCGACGCGCGATCGAGCTGCTGCGGGAACAGACCTCGCTGCGGATCACCGATGCCCACACGGCCCTTCTCCATGCCGACTCGGTCGAACACGAATTGGCTCAACTCGTCGAACCGAGCCTAGCCGAGGACCTGGTCCGACGCGGCTCGGTCTCGGCTGCCGTCGTCTTCTCTGCGCCGACGGCCCAAAGCGCCTTCCCGACAATCCAACTGCTCTCGGATTCCTACGATCAAGTCTCCGGGCAGGTCCTCTCGGCATTGGTTCAGAAATCGGTCATGACTGCCTTTGCAGAAGAGCAGCGCAAGCAAGTCCCTGCCGCACCGATAAGGTCGGTAGCCTACGCACCCTCAAGCAATCCTTTTCCATCGACCGAACTTCCGACGATCCAGAGTGTCGATATTCTTGGGAGCAAAAAAACCAACCCGGTCATCGCGATGTATGCGGCCGGGATTGCGGTGATGTTCCTGCTTTTCTCGGCCACGACAGCCAGCGGCTCATTGCTCGAGGAACGCGAAAACTCCACCCTCGATCGATTGCTCTGCAGTCGACTGAGCATGGACCAATTGTTGCTCGGAAAATGGGCGTATTTGACCATCGTTGGAATTGTCCAAATGGTCTTCATGTTCTCCTGGGGTGCTTTGGTCTTCGGTATCGATCTTTTCAACCACCTCGAAGGATTCTTTGCGATGACTCTCGTAACGGCAGGCGCCTCGTCGAGCTTCGCGCTGCTCTTGGCCTCGATGTGCAAATCCCGAACGCAATTGAGTTGGATTTCGACGATCGTGATCCTGAGCATGTCGGCCCTGGGCGGGAGTATGGTCCCTCGCTACTTGATGAGCGAGTCGATGCAACGCGCCGGGATGCTGACCTTCAACGCCTGGGCCTTGGAAGGTTACAACAAGATCTTCTGGCGCGATTTGCAACTCCATGACATCGAACTCGAGCTCGGTGTCCTGACCCTGTGCGGCTTTTGCTTTATCGTCGGCGCTAGGCTCTTTGCTATCCGCTGGGAACGCTCATGAGCTTGATGTCCCAGGCTCCCTTGGACCCCGACCGCCTTCTTCGCCACGATGCGACCCGACTGGCTCGCCAATGGGCCAGGCTCCAACGCGTCGATCCTAACCGCTTGCCTCTCGATAAGCAGCGATGGCAATCGGCGCTCGATGCGGCCTACAACCGATTCGAAAAACGAATCCAAACAACCTATTCGATCGACTACGATCCGGACCTGCCGATCTACAACCATCGCGAGGAAATTCTCGAACTCCTTGCCAACCGCCAAACCCTCATCGTCTGCGGCGAAACCGGATCGGGCAAAAGCACCCAACTGCCAAAACTCTGCCTTCAAGCCGGATTGTTTCGCCACGGTTGGATCGGTCACACCCAACCGCGACGCTTGGCCGCAAGGTCCATCGCCAATCGCCTCGCCGAAGAACTCGATACCCAACTCGGACAAGTCGTCGGCTTTAAAATCCGCTTCCAAGACCGAACCGAAGAGTCCTCGCTGGTCAAGCTCATGACCGACGGAATCCTGCTGGCCGAGATCCAACGCGACCCGCTCCTGGAAGCTTATGATTGCATCATCGTCGACGAAGCCCACGAGCGATCGATCCAAATCGATATGCTCATGGCCTACCTCGCCGACCTTGTCCACCGACGCCCCGAACTGCGCCTGATTATCACCAGCGCGACGATCGATGCTGAAAGGTTCTCCGAACACTTTCACGACTCGCTCGGACCGGCTCCAATCCTTTCGATCCAAGGACGTAGCTATCCGGTCGAGGTCCGCTACCGCGGTATCCAAAGCCTTTCGGATACCCCTATGGTCGAATCGGACCACTCGCTCCTAGAACGACTCTGCAGTGCCGTCGATGAACTCTTCAGCGAAGGACGCGGAGATATCCTCGCCTTTTTCCCCACCGAACGGGATATACGCGATGCGAGCAAACGACTCCGCGGCCATTTGACCCAACGCGGCCTGCACGACTCGGTCGAGGTGCTCCCACTCTACGCTCGACTCACCGAAGCCGAACAGCAACGGATCTTCCAACCCCATCGCCAAACCCGAATCGTACTTGCGACCAACGTCGCGGAATCCTCGCTGACCGTCCCGGGCATCCGCTATGTGATCGATACCGGTACTGCAAGAGTCTCTCGCTATGCTCCGCGAAGCCGAGTCCAACGCTTGCCCATCGAACCGATCTGCCAAGCATCAGCCAACCAACGCAGCGGTCGATGCGGTCGATTGGGACCCGGCATCGCAATCCGTTTGTTCGACGAACAAGACTACCTCTCGCGCAGCGGTTTCGCACAACCCGAAATCATGCGATGCGATCTGGCCGCAACCATCCTGCACGCCAAGTCCCTGAAAATCGATGACATCGAATCGCTCGCGTGGCTCGACCCACCACGCCCCGATAGCACCCGAGAAGGCCTTCAAACCCTCCGCGAAATCGAAGCCATCGATCAAGACGGAAGCCTCACGCAGATCGGTCGAACCCTAGCCAACTGGCCCGTCTCGCCTCGCACCGGTCGGATGCTCCTGGCTGCCCACGACAACGGCTGCCTCCACGAAATGCTCATCATCGCCTCGGCCCTTGAAACCCAAGACCCCCGCGTTCGCCCACCCGAATTCCAACAAGCCGCAGATGCCGCCCATCTGCGATTCCGCGACCCCCAAAGCGATTTCCTGACGCTCCTGCGGATCTGGGATTTCTACCAAAATCTCCGCGAAAAACTCGGTCGAAGCCGACTGGAAAAAGCCTGCCGCGATGCCTTCCTGTCCATGACCCGCCTCCGCGAGTGGGGGGATATCCATCGACAACTCATGGAACAGTGCCGAGAAGCCGGCCTGTCGATCCAATCCCGACGCATCCCCATCCGCGATCCAGACGCGACTCCTGCGAACGCCTCCCAAAACCCCTCGGCTCCCCGCGATCGATTCGCCGACGGATACGCAGAGCTCCATCAAGCCATCCTCGCAGGTCTCCCCTCCGGTGTGGCCATGCTCGACGACAAAGGAAAATACCGAGGGGGCTCGAACATGGAACTGCTCCTGTGGCCTGGATCGTGCCTCAAAGGCTCCAACGCCAAATGGATCGTCTGCTCGGAAATCGTCGAAACCCACGACCGCTTCGCGCGGACCAACGCTCGGATCGATCCGGTTTGGATCGAAAAAGTCCTCGGACACTGCCTGAAGTACTCCTACGATGAACCCCACTTCAGCCGCAAACAAGGCTCGGCAATGGTCATGCGACGCGGCTCACTGCTCGGACTCCCTGCCATCAATCGACACCCCGTACCCCTGGCTCCCCTTGACCCTAAACTCGCTCGCGATCTGCTCATCGAACACGGTCTAGCAGAAGTGCAACTCGAATCGCGCGCCAAATTCTGGAGCCATAACCAGTCGTTCCTCGATCAAATCCAACGCATCGGAGATAAAACCCGACGCAGAGATTGCGTCGTGGATTCCTTCGCGCTGCTGAACTTCTACCGCAATTGCATCCCCGATCACGTCGTCGATCGAGTCTCCCTGGAACAATGGGACAAAACCCTCAAAGATACCAAGTCCCCGCCGTTCCTCTCGCTCGATTCTCTCGACCTGCAACTCGATCCAAGGTCGATGGCGAAAGACTTCCCCGACCAACTCGAAGTAGGTCCTACAAGCCGACTGCAACTCTCCTACCGCTTCGAACCCGGCTCCGAACTCGACGGTGTGACCCTCGAAGTCCCCGAGTCGTTCGTCGAACAACTCCACCAAGAAAAACTCGAATGGCTCGTCCCAGGACTCCTCGAGGAAAAACTCGCTGCTCTCCTGAAATCACTCCCCAAACCCCTGCGACGCCAATTCGTCCCCATCCCCGATACCGTCAAATCCCTCCTCCCTAAAATGCTCGATGCGGCCGCCCGCTCCGAACCGTTCTGGAGAAGCTTGTGCGATATCTGCTCGAAACATATCGGACAACCCGTTCAACGCGCCGACTTCAACCCCTCCTCGCTCCCTGAACATCTGCGGTTTCGTATCGAACTCAAAGACACCAAAGGCAACAACTTGGCCGTCGCTCGCGAATGGACAGCCATCCAACAAACCGCCCAAGTGCAACTCGATTCAAAACCCAAAACCGATCGGCCTGCAAACGCCCCCGCAACGAACTACCCCTGGCAACGCTCCCAGATGCAAGCTTGGGATATCCCCGAACTCCCCAGAAAAATCATCGAACTCAACGGCGGTGTTCGCATGGAACGCTACCCGAGCCTCCTTTGGAACGATGCGAAAGTCTCAACGACCATCTACGATCTCCCCCACCTTGCCGAACAACAACTTCGCGAAACCATGGTCCGATCGCTGGCCATCCAAGAACGACGCGAACTCAAAAGCCAAATCCAATTCCTACCCAAATGGACCCAATGCACCCTCTGGCTCTCGGATCGCTTCGATGCGAATAAACTCACCGACTTCGTCGCCCAACTGATGGTTCGCTTGGCTCTAGTCGAAACGAATTGGACCAAAGACTCCGGCCGATTCGAACCCTGCCCACGCACCCTCCTGGACTGGGAAGCTCGCCGGGCCGGAAAGGTACAAAAGATCGGAGCCGCGACGGTCGAACTTTCTCGCTGGTTGCCAAAATTCGCAGAAGCCTACCAACAAATTCGACGCCTCAAAGAAAGCTTACCCAAACCCCTCTGGGAACAATCCTCCTCCCTTCGCGCACAACTCGATGGACTCATGGACCCTGCCCACGCCATGCACACCCCATGGCTGTTCGTCAAAGACATCCCGCGCTTCCTCAACGCCTTGGCCCTGCGCATCGAAAAACTCCGCACCTCGGGCACCCCCAAGGACCAGCAATCCGATCTGGCTCCAGCCGAAGCCTCCCAAGATTACTCAAAACGAATCGCGGAACTCGAAAGCCAACTGGCCGTCGCCAAGCACAAACTCCATTGGTACCCCGATGGCACCCTCCTGGATTACCGCTGGATGATCGAAGAATTTCGCGTCTCGATCCATGCCCAAAAACTCGGCACCCGCATGAGCGTCTCTCCCAAACGCATCGAAAAACTCCAAGAACAACTCCGCACCGAATCGATATAGATTTTCACGCCCAAGGTCCCTACAGTCGGGATCCTCTAGATCAAGGTGTCCCCCGAACGGAATAAAAAAGGACCCACCATGAACCCAAGACAACCCACCAAAATACCGAGAAACCTGCGGCGGCACGAAACTCCATCGAGCCTCCCCCCGGTCCTTTTTTCACTCCCGAATCTCTCCGAAACCACCACCGCGACTCCCGTTGCGCCAAAACCTGAACCCATCGCGACCGTCTCGACGCGATTGCCCCTGGTCTCGCCACCAAACGATTCGCCCCAAGCGCGCCGAGACGAACGCCAAAAAGAAAAGTCGGCCAGCTTGCTCAACGCCGCCATCGGATTCCTAGCGTTAGCAATGATGCTCATCGGTGCGAAAATCTACTCGGATCGAGCTTCCGAATCCTCGCGTGCTGCCCAACGCACAAACCGAACCAACAACGCGGATAACTCGGTCTCCCCTCCCCCCCAAACGGCTTCCACATTCCAGGCCAATCCCGAACGAGGCATCCCCGAACGAGGCATCATCACCAACGCCGGCCCACAACGCGCCTCCTACCAAGTCCCCCTAATCCCCCAACCGAACCGCTCGGTCTCCGAATCCGACCCTTCCAAGCCCCAGGCCGACCCCAGCGATAAGCCCACACTGGAGATCTCCGAACCGCTAAGCTACCAACCGCTAAGCCCGCTAAGCTACCAGGCGGAAGCAACTCAAGGCCCAATCCAACAAGCCCAGTTCCAGTCCGAAGCATTCCCTCTCGACCCGATGCCTGTTGCTTCGATGCCTGTTGCTTCGATGCCAAACGGATCGGCTCTCGGACCGGTGTCGATCCCCAAAACGGCTAGCTCACCGGCTAGCCCACCGGCAGCCTTCACCCCTAGCGTCCAAAACGCGATCCCGGCCGCTTCTCTCAACACCAGGGATATGATCCGATTGCGACAAGGCAAACCGGTCGAAATGACCAACCGAGAACCCGGCTCTCCCTCATCGGTTCAACTCAGCGGAGAGACCTATCCTCCCGTTCGCCAAAAATACGAACCCCTGAGCTTGCCTAAGCCCCAAACGCTTCCAACCAATAGCTACAACGGCGAGTTTCTCCCGCGCAGTCCGACCTCGATGGAGATCCCCCCTCCACCTACACCCTACCAACCCATCGGCACTCCGCCGACGCAATAACGACCCTCGTTGATCCATCCCCCGTCTATCCATGTTCCTTGGACTACCACAGGAAGAGTCACTATGAGTCAAACACCGGTCTCGTTTCTTGGCACCTGGGACAGCGAAACCGCATTGCCGACCCAAAGCGTCCGAAAGCGGCTTGAACAATCCACTGCGCCGATTGAACCTTGGGATTCCCCCGATCCGATCTGCCCGTGCTGGGAGGTCGACGCGTTCTGCTGGCCCGAGGTCGTTTTGAAACTCCAAGAAGTCAACTCCGAGTCGATGCGACGAGTGAGCCAACATTTGGCAACCTCCAATCGCGCAGGCCTAAAAACACTCGCTGTCACCAGCGGAGAACGAGGCGTCGGCCGATCGACCGTCTCGATGCATCTGGCACGAGCCGCTTCCCAAGCCGGTTTAAAGGTCGCGTTGGTCGATGCCGATCTGCAACACCCAAGCTTGATCGACCAACTTCAAATCGATGCCCCCAACTCCTGGCACCTGTGCGTCACCGAAAAGCTCTCGATGGACGAAGCGGCTGTCTGCTCGATCGAAGAGAAGATAACGATCTTTCCTCTGACCGAACCGCAACCGCTGAGCCTCCTGAAGTCCGAGGGCGATCGGATGGCCAAGTTCGTTCAGCGGCTGGCCAAAGACTTC
>Ga0208487_1000333_pt1 | contig 11869 bp, 10 predicted proteins | sample LakMenEpi21Sep12_FD_150723 | JGI IMG/M metagenome (GOLD analysis project Ga0208487, IMG submission 150723) | Freshwater microbial communities from Lake Mendota, WI - 21SEP2012 deep hole epilimnion (SPAdes) | ecosystem: Environmental > Aquatic > Freshwater > Lake > Epilimnion/Euphotic zone ...
CCATCAGATATTCAATGGGAAATACTTTCAATGTATGAAAAAGAAGATGGAACTACTGGATCTCAAGAATTATCTTGTGTAGCAGGGGTATGCGAAATAGTTGATATTACCAAATAGTAACATGCTAAAATAGATTAGAGGTTAATATGACCAAAATTTCTAATCTTTATGCTGCAAGAGTTTTTGCAGAACATCCACTAGCACTGTGGAGTCTTGACGATGAAAATTATTTTAATACATCACTTAATGGACTTAACTACAGTTTAGATAATTGGCAAATATTAAACAATAATGGTGAGTGGGAAACTTCATACGTAAATCCACCTAATAATCCTTTTCCAGACGGAGACTTGGCAGTACTATCAAAAACCTCTAGTGCAAGTGTAACCAGTACTCAAATAAATGCATCTCCAATTTACATATCAGATCTAGATTTATCAAAAGATAGCATATGCATATCTACATGGCTATATCAATATGGTGCTTTGGTAGAAGAATTTGAAGTAGGTTTTTCTTATACCAGTGGATCTGTAGAGACCGTAGTAGGCTCATCAATATCTTCTTTAGGAAGTGGAATATGGCAAACACTGCATCATACATTATTACTACCAGAAAGTTTTGATTATATAACTCCATTTGTAAAGGTTAACTATTTTGAAGAGGCTGGATCTTCTAGCGAATTTCAAGTAATGTTTAATAATACAGCGGTAGCACAATGGTCTGAAGAATACTTATATCAAGGAAAGGGAATTCAAAAAGAAGAATTTAGTATTCAAATCATAAAAGACATATTGCCACAAACTAACTTTAAGGTTTACCCACTAGATACATATGGTTTTCAAGATCAAGATAATGGATATGCGATTATTGATGAAAATAAGTTATTGGCAAAAAACACAAATTTTTCTATGGTATATGGATCAGACAATTTAACTTCAATAGAAAGTCCAATAACAGACGGTATGCCTTCTATAATGTTTCCAGGAAAAGGGTTTTTAAATAGAAGTGGAAAATACAAAAATTTAACAGCAGAGTTTTGGCTAAGAGTAAGTCCAAATAATAATATAAGTGCAAGAATATTTGGACCTATTTCTTCTTTAGATGGCCTGTATGTAGAAAATGAATATTTAACATTGCATGTTGGAAAACACTCTCAATCATATTTTGTTGGTAAATGGTATAGACCAATGTTAGTTGATATTAGATACGGACTATCATTAATAACAGTTTTAATTAATGGAGACGTTGTCATTGAGTTAGATGTAGATATAAATAACTTAGAGTTTCCATATCAAGTTTATGATTGGCTAGCATTTTATGGTAATGAAAACATAAAGCCTTTTGACATTGATTGTGTTGCAATATACCCTTATTTAGTATCAGATCAAATTGCAAAAAGAAGATTTATATATGGACAAGCAGTTTTGCCAGCAGAGTCTATTACTGAAAACTTTGATGGAGAGTCTTACTATACAGATTTTCCATTTGCTAACTATTCAAGCATTATGAATTATCCTGACATGAACCCTTGGAATTCTGGATATTTAAATAACTTAGAGTCTAATTCAAAATATCTTGGTTTTGATGATTATGAATTGCCCGAACTTAGATTTGTTGGAGAGGCTCAAACATTAACTACATCTTTAGTTTCACAAAATTGGAATGAATACGAATCTCTTACCTGGTATGAAATACTTTCTCAGTCTTGGCAAGATGTAAGTATAACAAATGAAAATGTTGTAAACGATATATATATTGATAATTTCCTTATACAGTCTAGTGCGTCTGCTCCATTTTTTACACTTAAGCCAAATCTAGGGTATGACAATGTTAACTCTTCAATTGAGTTTGACACTATTAAACCAATTCAAAACAATGTGGCTTCAATATATGGAGTATTTAGAACAGAAGATGAATTGCCAGCAGTAGAGACTCCAGAAACTTTGATGTATTTTTATAACTCTAATAACAATAATGTTTTTAAAGTAACCGTAGATGTTAGTGGATTAAAGTATATTTATAATAATACATTGATCAAAAATATATCAATTCTTGAATCATCAGATTTTATTGCTGGGGTAGATATTGATAAGTTAAGAATAAACTATCCAGATACCGTAGGTAATTTTTTTGCTAATCCACAAAATGTATCTTTGAGTCTTTTAGGTTACGGAGATTCAACTTACTCTGGTAAACTATATCAGTTTACTTTTAATAATTTGTTCTTTCACGAAAAGGATACATATGCTTTGTTTGACAACGAAGGTATTGCATTATCAGATTCCTCTAGTTCAGATATACAGTATGTAGGAAACTATACTGTTAAGCCAATTTTAACCCCTACATATCTAAACTTAGATGTAAGTTGTGCTGGATATTGGGAAGACTCTATACCCCTTTCATATTTTGGAAAGCAAGTAACTAGTGCTGGTGGTTTACAGTATTTTGATCTAGACATGATTCAGTTTAATATTGATATTCCTACTCAGGTTTTAACCTCTCCTTCTGCAAGTTCTTATGCCCTATCGGATCTAGTAAAAACATATGTTACTTTACAAGATAGCGATAATGTTGGAAATATTGCATACTCAACATATACAAATACTCAAGAAATTGGTGCAGGAAGAGTTCTAGACTTTGATAACACAACCGATGTAATAGAAACAAAATTTGAAGTAGTAGATGGAACAATTATAATTCCACCTAAAGAACTAGTTGATTTTAAAGACTACTATATTACTATTCATATTGAGGCTAAAGTCGAGGGTATAAGTAATAAACCATTACAAATTAGAAAGATGTTATTATCATCTCTAGTAACCAATGAAAAGACCTTTACTGAAATAGGAACTAGGTCTGGTAATAAAATATATCCAGTAGCAAAATATAATAGGACATATTCTTTTAAAGATAAAAATCCATTTACTATATACCCAGAAACTTCCCCATACCTATATTTGACTGGAAATTCTGGAATAACAATGTTGCCTTATACCTCTCAAGCAGAAAGAGGTTTTTCAATCCCTATTAATAAAAATAGAAAGGCTTCATACTTTTTAGGTGGTATTCAATTTTGGGCTATGTACAATAAAGACAATTTAATAGACTCTACTAAAAAAATTGCCAGGGTATCCACTATTGATAAAACTTATGACTTTTTTATTGAACCTATAGACAATGGAAAAAGGGGTATATTAAAAGGATATGACGTTGAAACTGGATTCATATCAGATATTATTAATGAAGTCGTAGGAGATATACTATTTTACCAAGATGGATATCTAATTAAAAATCCAATAATTAATCCACTTAAATGGACTTCTATCGTAATAGCCTTTGGATCAAGCATACAGTCTCCCCTAGCATCTGGAAGTTTAGAACTATATGAAGGAGCCTTATATAATAATATTTCAATTTATGAAAAGCCACAGATTACATCAAACTTTACGGTTGGAAGTAGAAATTGGCAAGAAGCAAGGTTTACAGATATAGAAACAGAGACTGAGTCTATTACTACAGAAAATCAATGGGATGATTGGTTGGTATACACATGGACAGAGTTGTACGCACCAGTAGAGTTGTTTAAGTTTGCAATAGATGGAAAGAATATTTTAGAGTCATATTCTGGAACTGCTGGTGTAGTAATTGACGATAATGCAACAATATTGTTTAATTCAAATGGGGCAGACCTATTTTCTAACGTTACATGGGAGACAAGACTTGTCAAACCAGTATAATATGGTATACTTGTGTACATGAATAAGCCAAAACTCAAAAATAATGGTAAGCCTAAGTTAACAGTAATAGAAAAAAAATCAGACTGGGGAGTTTACGTTTGGTTATGTGACTTTGACAGTAAACCATTTGGTGATGGTAACGGTAATATAATGAATGTTCCAGGAAGACCATATGATTTAGAAAAGATGGCAAAAATAAGACAAGCGGCAGAACACTATGGTGCTCCTGCAGGAAAGGTCCATTTCATGGCTGGTGTAAATAGAGTTAGTGACGAAGAGCATCAAAATCAAATTCATAGAATGAAAGAAGGATTAATTCCTAGCGAAACAGACATAGGTGCATGGATGCTTGCCCAAGAAGGAATGAGAAAAAATGGAAGATAATAATGATGCAATAGCAAAAATAGATAATTTAGATAAAGCACAACCTAAAGAAAAAATAGATTCTTTTAATGTTGATGCAGAAATAGTAAAATCTTATAATGGAATAGATCATAATTTTAAAAGAAAGATTAATAGAGTTGTAAGTAAGGCATTTACAGGTGTTGGTAATACTAAGTCAAAACAACTATTTCCAGAAATGGATATGGTTACAGCCTACGGTTTATTTGATGTTGTTCTACCACCATACAATTTAGATGAACTTTCTTATTTTTATGAAAACTCATTTGCAAATCACGCAGCAATTTCAGCAAAAGTATCAAACATAGTTGGACTTGGATATGGTTTTGAAATTACAGATTCAGTATTGGCAAGACTAGAAGAAGCACCAAATGAAGAATCATTAATGAGAGCACAAAGAAAAATACAAAGAGCAAAGGCTTCTTTAACCGAGTGGTTAGAAAGTTTAAATGATGAAGATACCTTTAGCCATATTTTAGAAAAAGCATATATTGATGCAGAATCAACAGGTAACGGATATATTGAAATTGGTCGTAAAGTAAATGGAGAGATTGGCTACATTGGCCATATCCCAGCAACTACAATTCGTGTACGCCGTATGCGTGATGGGTATATTCAAATAGTAAATCAAAAGGTAGTATATTTTAGAAACTTTCAAGGTAAAAATGCAAACACAGTAACAACTGATCCTAGGCCAAACGAATTAATTCACATTAAGAAGTACTCTCCAAAGAACTCATACTATGGAGTTCCAGATACAGTTGCTGCTGCAACATCTATGGTGGGTAACGAATTAGCAGCAAAATACAATGTTGACTATTTTGAAAATAAAGCAGTTCCTAGATATATTGCAACTTTAAAGGGTGCAAGACTTAGCCCAGATGCAGAAGATAAGTTTTTTAGATTTATGCAAGCAGGACTAAAAGGTCAAAATCACAGAACCCTTTATATTCCTCTTCCATCAGATGGTCCAGATAACAAGGTAGAGTTTAAACTAGATCCAATCGAAAATGGTATTCAAGATGGGTCATTTGAAAAATATCGTAAGGCAAATCGTGACGATATCTTAATGGCACACCAAGTTCCATTTTCAAAGGTAGGTGGAGGTGAAGGTGTATCAATAGCCTCAGCCCTAGTTGCCGATAGAACCTTTAAAGAGCAAGTTGCTAGACCAGCACAAAGAAATCTTGAAAAGACAATAAATAAACTTATTAAAGAAAAGACCGATATGCTTTTGCTTAAATTCAATGAGTTAACTTTAACTGATGAAGATACTCAAAGTAAGATAGACGAAAGATATTTGCGTATGCAGGTTGTTGTTCCAAATGAAGTTCGTGAAAGAATTGGGTACCCAGCAAGACCAGGTGGCACAGATCCAGTCCTTTTAGGAGCACAAGCCAGAGCAGAACAAACAGCACAGGCAAGTGGAAATAGACGCAGAGACCAAGAAAGAACTAACAACGCATCCGACTCAACATCTACCACAAGAGGTAGAAGTGCACAGGGCGAAGGCAGATCTCAAGAATAAATGCTATAATATTATAAAGTGTCTATAAACACTTATTATAATAGAGGTAGAATGACTAATTTAACTAAAGCCTTTTGGCACTCTGAAGAAAATAATATTAGACTATCTATGCCTATTGGCAAAGTAGATAAAGAAAAACGTATGGTATCAGGATTTGCTACCCTTGACAATGTTGACAAACAACATGACATAGTTCCAACAGATGTTAGTGTTAAAGCCTTTGAAAGATTTCGTGGTAACCTAAGAGAGATGCATATGCCTATCGCAGTCGGTAGAGTAATGTCATTCAAATCAGATAAATTTTATAATAGAGAAGAAGATAAGTTTTATAATGGGGTGTACGTAGATGCATATATTTCTAAAGGTGCTCAAGATACTTGGGAAAAGGTTCTTGATGGTACTCTTTCTGGGTTTTCTATTGGTGGCAGTATCAAGGAATCGGACAGCGTATACGACCCCGACTTGGATAAGGCTATCAGGGTTATTAAGGACTATGACCTCCAAGAATTATCATTAGTAGATAATCCTGCTAATCAATTTGCAAATATTGTATCAATTGAAAAAATAGCAGACGGTAGTAATAAAATTGATGGTATCATTAGTAAAGTAGATCTTGAAAATGTTTACTGGTGTGAATCAGATTCACTAATTAGACTTTCAAAAGACGAAGACTCTTCATGCCCTTCATGTGACAAGGGTATGACAAATATTGGTTTCGTAGAATCAAACGATTCAGAAAAGAATTCTGTGGTAAAAGATTTATTAAAATCACAGAAAAATAGACTTGGTGATAAAGTAGCCAAGGCTGATAATCCTATCAAGGAGGGGAATAATATGGCAGATCAAGAAATTACAAAACATGATGATGTTGCAGAAGTGGCAGAAGCACAAGCAGACGCACCAGCAGAAGCAGTTGCAGAAGCAGTAGCAGACGCACCAGCAGAAGCAGTAGCGGACGCAGTAGCAGATGCACCAGCAGAAGCAGTTGCAGAAGCAGTAGCAGACGCACCAGCAGAAGCAGTAGCAGATGCACCAGCATCAGACGTTGATGCCACCACTCCTGCTGAAGAAGTAAGTGCTGAAGAAGCACCTGCTGATTTAGCAAAGGCTGTAGATACAGTACAAGAATCAGTTGATGAGATTCAAAACACAGTTGCTTCAGCACTTGGAGACTTGGTGACAACCGTAAAGTCATTAAATGACAAAATGGCAGAATTACAAAAAAGCATTGATTCAGCAAAAGAGGAAGTTGCTGGAATTAAAAACAATGTAGAAGAGTTTGGAAAGCGTGTAGATTCACTAGAAGATGATACCGCTGTCCGTAAGTCTGGCGACCTTGGCGGGTTCGTACAGGAAGAAACACAAATAAAGAAAGGATCGATGTGGGGCGGGCGTTTCCTCAATTCCGCTGACCTATATCGTTAACATTCACTAGGAGGTGAAATAATTATGGCAGAAGAAATTTTAGAAAAGGCTGCTGCTACAGGATCTATCGTTTCTGGTGGTATTGGAGGTGTAAGCACCCCAGCCGCAGGAGACCTTGGTGTTGCAGGAAGTTCCGCTAATGACGGAGGTATTCTTGCTCCTGAGCAATCACGCCAATTTATCGAATACATATTCGAACAACAAGTACTAGCAAGAGATGGACGCAGAGTAACAATGCGTACAAACGCTGCTGAACTTGAAAAACTTAACGTTGGAGAACGTGTAATCCGTGCCGCTGCACAAGCAGATGCAACTTACACAAACGCTGGTGTTACTTTCACAAAGGTAGAAATCTCTACAAAGAAGATTCGTCTTGACTGGGAAGTATCAACTGAAGCACTCGAAGACAACTTGGAAGGTGCAGGATTGGAAGACCACTTGGTCCGTACAATGACTCGTGCTTTCGCAAACGATCTCGAAGATCTCGCAATCAACGGAGTAGGTTCTGGTTCAAATGCATTCTTGAACATCATGGAAGGTTTTGTTGCAAAAGAAGACACTTCTACAAACACTGCAACATTCGGTACAGATATCGAAGACTTACAAGCACTTGTGCTTGCAATGCCTCGTAAATATCGTGCTTCACGTTCAGCAATGAAGTTCTATGCAGACACAGAAACAGTATCAAACATTATCAACGGTCTTGGCTCTTCAGGTAACCTGAACAGCGAAAGAATCGTTGAAAGAGTTGTTGCTGGTCAAGAACCACAAATCCTCGGTGCTCCATTGCAGTACCGTGTACTAGGTCTTCCTTTATTGGAAGTTCCTTTGATGCCTGCAAACCGTGTATCTCTAACATTCCCTGAAAATCGTATTTGGGGTTTCCAAAGAGATGTCACAGTTCATCGTGAATTCCAACCTAAGAAAGATACAGTAGAATATACTGTCTTCTTACGTTTCGGCGTTCAAGTTGAAGAAACCAGTGCTATCGCAGTTGCACAAGGATAATATCCTTAACAACTAATTAGAGAGGGGAGCAGAAATGTTCCCCTCTTATTTATTTATTTATAAATGATATAATAATTTAGAGGTGTATTAATGGAAATTTTAAGATTAAATAATTCTACTTCATTATCTGCATCATTTTCTGGACTAACAGCAAGCGGATCATATACTTTAGATCTAGATGATTTAATAACATCTACCTCATACTCAGCAAGTGCTATAGCAAACCAATCAGGGCTTGCAGTATTTACACTTCCAAATCATTACCTAACATATACTGGCCAACTCTCCGTTTCAGTAAAAGATAACTTAGATAACATAGTAAACATGACAAATCTAGATGTAATAAGACCATATTGCAATATAGCATCAACTGCTTCATTATTAAATATTAAAACTTCAGAGGCTACAGAATATGAAAGAATTGCTAGATATATTATAGATTCACATACAGGTGGATTTAATTATGTAAGAAAAGAAAAAGAGTTTATTGGGGATGGAACTGATCAACTTTTAATTGATGAAAATATTCATAATTTATATAAGTTGTATGAGAATGGAGAACTTATTTATGATTCTACCTCGGAAAGCAATGAATCAACATATAGAGTTAATAAACAATTGAATGCTATTGTTCTTGATATTCCAGAAACTAATAGAATAAATTATCCTAAAATATGGAGAGATAGATTTTTAGATGTAGACTTTTTTGACGGGTATGAATATGTGGTTGATGGAGACTTTGGATGGAGGGTTATTCCTCAAGATATCCAAGAGGCATCTCAACTATTGATGCAAGATATAGTTCAAGATAATCTAAGATATATTAATAAGTACATAGAGTCTTTTGATAATGATGACTTTAAGATTAAGTTTTCTAAAAATTGGACATCTACTACTGGAAATCGTATTGTAGATAGAATATTGGAGAAGTATCAAAAGTCTATTCGTGTCGGAGTGTTGTAAATGTTACCTAAGTCAAGTTTAGATGATGTCTTATACCCTATGACTGCAGAGATATATTACGCAGATACTAAGCAAGATGAGTTAGGATCAATGAAGAAAACCTGGGTATATGATAGAACTATTAAATGTTCAACTATATCTCAAGCATCAGATAAAACAACTTTAAGTCCTGAAAGTGTTAATGTTAAATCATTATTTGAATTAAATGCTGATGCTATATTAAGAACTAATGATAATATACAAAAAAAGAAAAATGGTACTTTTTACCCAATATCTGAAATACTTATAACAGATATAAAAGATCCTAGGGGAGATTATGTTTGGGAAGATACATTGAATAAAAGGGTTCAATTTGAATTAAAATCATTTGTAATACAGTATGGTCCAGACCATAATAAACAATTTTATAAAGGATACTTGTCTAGGTCTAAAAAACAAGAAGAGGTATTATACTAATGATACGTACCTCTTTTGATACTAAGAAAATGACTAAAACTATAAATAATATTATTCAGTATTCAAATGGATATCTTGATGAAACAAAGAAAAGTGAAAGCAAAATAGCATCTAAAATTGCTAGAATAAGCGTCAAAACATTTTATGATTATTTAGATGGTTTAGCAAGGATGCATCCAGAAATGCTACATCATGTTTATGAATGGGGCGAAATAGGCAATCCTGGAGAAAGACTTTTTAATTTAAAAACAATATCTGTTGGAAAGTCCGTTAGTGTTGATGGTGAACTAACTCAATCTTCAAGCATTAAAGATGGTTCTACTGAACCATTTTATGATAAAGCAAGCATTATGGAATATGGAGAAACGGTAACAGTTTCAGAGAAAGAAGCACAGTCCCTATTCTTTGAAATAGATGGAGAAGAGTTTTTTAGAAAGGGACCTATAACAATAGCAAATCCTGGAGGAGAAGCAGTTAGAGGATCTTTTGTTAGATCTTTTAATGAATTTTATAAAAACTATTTCTCTCAAATATATTTAAGATCTATAAAATTTTATCAACATCTAGAAAATGCAAATGCCTATAAAAAAAATATTAAAGGATCTACTATAAGTAGTAATCCTAGAAATTTAGGTAAGAATTCTGCAATGCAATGGATAGCAACTATGCCAGGAGATGATTTCATTGGCTAGTCCTATATTGCTTCCAGACATTAAAGATCCTCAATTTTGGACCATGTCTGCTAGTGTGGCAGCAGAAGATGTTACTTTGAATATTTTAAAGTATGCTTTTAATGAACTTATTCAACTTCCAGGGTTTGCTAAGTATGGACAAATTAAAGATACTAATGGTCTTATGGTTGTACCTATATACCCTGTAACAAATGCTGGGGTAAGACTACCAGAGACATCTATTCCAGATGAACTAACAATAATTTATGATGATTTTATAAAGTCTAGATCTGGAGAGTATAAATACTTTTATCCTATAAAGGGTGTTCAGTCAAGATTTAAGGTAACAACAGATGACTATGCTGTAACAAGGATTATTACTAATAGGTTGGTAGAAATTATAGATAGGGAAGATGAGGCTGCCTCAGACATTAATGGCTTTATGAGGCAATATTACGGGGGGAATCATAGAATTATGCTTCATTGTGTAAATGCTTATCAAACAACATACTTAAAAGACGCTACTACCTTAGATGATCAAAGAAGTGTTTTTTCTCAAGATATTATAATAAAGGCAGACTATCATATGCTGCCAATAAATAGTAAGTTTGCATAAACAAGATATATAATTGTACTGAGGAACGCCCCCACTATTAAAAACTAGAGGAGGAAAAAAACATGGCTTATACTCGTGGAGATTCAAAACAGATTATCGTAGGTGCCGCAGCACTTTTTATCGGAGACTATTCATTAGAATATTATGAAGCACTTTCCGCATACAAATTTTCTGCAGCCGCAGCAAGTGCAAACGGACTTCCAGCATTCGTACAAGGTACAAGTTTTAAAGAAACTTTATCAGGCGGAGCAGGAGACGCAGCATATTGGTCAAACGTAGGCTACACAATGAATGGTTTGGAAATGCAATTCCAACCAGACTTTGGTGAAGTTCAAGTTGATCAATTACTAGACGTTGCTCGTTTGTACAAGCAAGGAATGACCGTAAGTTTAGTCACCGCATTTGGTGAAGCAACTTTGGAAAACCTTGTAACTGCAATTGCAGGAGATGATGCTGACCTAACAGGCAACTCATCTACATCTAATGGTCAAACACTTGAGTTATTGTCTGGAGATATCGGAGACGTACCATTGGAGCGAGCAATCGCTGCAGTTGGTCCAGGAACTGGTGACCCAAACACAACTAAAGAACGTGTCTATGTTGCAAACCGTGCACTTTCAATTGAAAATGTAACAGTTTCAGCAAAACGTGACGAACCATCAATGTTTGAAGTAACATTCCGCTTGCTCTCAGCAGCAAACGGATCTTACGGAAAAATTGTTGATCGTACCGTTTAAGATAAATTCATAAACACTTAGCCCACTCTCTTTAAGGGGGTGGGTTTTGTGCTATAATTTTTATCTAGGAAAGGTAAGAAATGTCTTTTTATTTAGGTCAAATAGAAATTTTAAATCCAGCAATAAACCTATCTACAGTTAAAGATGGTAGAGGTGCAATTCTAAGTTGGGTATCAGAAGAAGATATAAAAGAGTTTACTATGTTATATTTTTACCCACATCAAACTAGGGGAAATCACTATCATCCAGAATTTGTTGAATATTTTTTAGTAACAGAAGGATCTATAATTTTAACAACAATAGACAGTAATACAGGTGAGCAACTT
>Ga0208487_1000336_pt1 | contig 11832 bp, 7 predicted proteins | sample LakMenEpi21Sep12_FD_150723 | JGI IMG/M metagenome (GOLD analysis project Ga0208487, IMG submission 150723) | Freshwater microbial communities from Lake Mendota, WI - 21SEP2012 deep hole epilimnion (SPAdes) | ecosystem: Environmental > Aquatic > Freshwater > Lake > Epilimnion/Euphotic zone ...
TCGGGGGTCGAGCCTGCTTGGATTCCCGGTCCACGCATGATCAAGGGGGATCGCAACCCTGGTTCGTACATAAAGCGTTTGTCGTACATCCCAAATTCACCGAGATACCATCCGTTGTCTGCGGTGTAGATCACCAGGGTGTTTTCGGCCAATCCCTTTTCATCGAGGTAATCGAGCATCGTTCCGACGCTATCGTCGACCCCCTGGACACAGGCCAAGTAGTCTTGCATGTAGCGTTGGTATTTCCATTGGACCAACGCTTTGCCTTCGAGGTTTTGGCCGTCGACGGTCACACTCGTGGGTTTGACCCCGAGCCACTTGTTCCTCTCCTGGCCTTGCAACTCCTCGGGGGGATTGAGCTTCAGGTCGCGGCGAGTCAGATCGTTGGCGATGGTTTGTTCGTTTTCCGGAAGGGCCGCTGGCCGAGTTTTGTAGTCATCCCAAAGCGTCGGTGGTTCAGGAAATTCGCGATCGGCAAAGAGGGCTTTGTTCTTCAAATCCGGATCCCACTCGCGGTGGGGGGCTTTGTGGTGGAGCATCAAAAAGAAGGGCTGGTCTTGGGGACGGGTCTCGAGGAACTCGATTCCCAGTTGGGTAGTGACCTGCGTGCAGTGCCCTTCGATGGTGAGCTTTTTGCCTGGAACAAGAAACTGAGGGTTCCAGTAGGATCCTTGACCGGGTAAGACGATCCAACGATCGAATCCAGTCGGGTCGCTTCCCAGATGCCACTTGCCGATCATCCCGGTGTGGTAGCCTGCGGCTTGCAAATGCTTGGCGACATTGTCCCTTGTCCCATCGAAGCGGTTGAATACAGGGACTCCGTTCTGATGGGAGTATTGCCCGGTCAGAAGCGTCGCGCGGCTCGGGGTGCAGATGGAATTGGTAACAAACGAATTCAAAAACCGAGCACCCTCCGTCGCCAGGCGATCCAGATGGGGTGTGGTGTTGACCTTGGACCCATACGCAGAGATCGCCGCTTGGGCATGGTCGTCGGAGAAGATAAAGAGAATGTTGGGCCGTTGGTCCCCAAGCGCGGCAGAGTCTTGGGAAAGCCCGGCGAAAGCGAGCAAAACGGTTACCGCGCAAAACAAGTTCCGATACATCGTAGGTGGTCTCCTGAACCTTGAAATCCTTTAATCTCATCACTTTAGCTCAGGCCGGCCAAGCTCGCTAGCTTCCCAAGCCGATTCGGGACCCACCGAGTCTGCTGACGAGACCATTTTCTTACGCATTCAAGCCGGTGGAGCCAAATCCAGCGGACGAGTCGCTTGCGGGAATTCTCCTTGATCATCCCTGGGGACAAACCAATCCATGATCCCGGCCGGAACCGGCGGGATCTGGCTCCCAAAAAGCTCGCAGAGCTCCGTATTGGCGTTTGATTTTTTGGCGAATAATCGCAAGTTCCGAATCGCAGTGCGGGTCAAGCATTCGTCCCCTTGTTCGCAGTGGGTGTCGAAACTGTGAAAGGCCAGTCGCAAGTATTTTTCGTTGGTCGACACGGCCGACTCTCCGACTTGAAGGACATGATCGCCAGGCACCAAATCCCGCCAGGAGAAGTGGGGAAGCTTCGATGCAAGCTTGGCGATCCTAACGATCCTTTCGGGAGTGATGCTCTCGAGTAGATCGAATTGCCGTATGACGAAATAGGTTTTTTGGAATTCGCTGATCAGGTAATCGGTCGTCGCAAGCCGTAGCAAATCCCGATCGCTCGACGGATCGACCAGGATTCGAGTCGGGCGGTTCGAATCGATGCTAAATCGGGTTTCGCCGGGAGACGACAAAATGCCCGCTCCGTACGCGCGAATCGATGGGTCCTCAAGGACGAGTCCAAATTCGACGGTAAACCAATAGATCCGTTCGGCATAGAGCAGCAGCTCATCCCCACGACGTTCGATCGCTTGGCGCTCCTTCGGATCGCTCGCGAGGGCCAAGGCCGCGTCGCGTTCTCGATAGATCGTATTGCGTGCCAAACCGTGGCTTTGCATCAATTGGGCGACCACAGGAATCGTAAAGGTCGATACATGTCCGGCGACATCATGGCCGATATCAGGCTCTTGGAGATAGTCTTGCTCCAAGGCTCTCATAAACGTCGTGACTGGGAAGAACCTTTTGGAGTGGCAAGTAAAAAACAACTCGGCGGGAATGATTTGATTGACGGTTGCCAATTGCCACTGGGTTTGCTGGAAGATCCTTGCATTGAGCAGATAAAAATCGGGAATGACCGATCCGCCGATCGAAAAAAGCTCCTCCCCTCGCAAATACTCGCGGCAGGCATACCGATGCTTGGACCTCTGCTGCTCGGCGATCAGACAAGCCCAACTCAGGTTCTCTTCGAAGCTGTAGGCGTCGTAGTGCTGTGCATTGGTATAGACGCCCAGCTCGACCGTCAGGTCCGAGAGCATCCCGATCCGAAACGGTTGGCCGGACCGAGCAGCACGCAAGCATTCCTGGGCCTTGTCGTCAGGAATCGGAAAGGGGACATTCCTATCGACAAGGCATTTTTCGAGTGCCCCGAGACGGTCTGCAAAGCTCGGCGCCGAAACACCCGCCAAATCCACTCCATGCCGCTGGGCAATCTGTACGTATCGGTCGTTTGGCGAGTCCATCGCTTTCCTTTGCTTAGGATCGGTTTAAGCTTCCCGCAACCACGAATCGCGGTTTACGCCTGAAGATTACTTTCTGCGTTATCGTAGGTGTTGAGTCTGATTGTCGTCAAGTATTTGCCACCGTAAGGGAGCGAGGCGTCGCGGTGTTCTATGGTGTAAGGAAAGAAATGAACAGCACGCGAGTTGAAGACAAGCTTGATGAAGTAGCCGTCTTGTGAAATCGATGTCCTTAGGTAATCGTCGCCAACGATGTTCATAGGTTATCGCGGTAAAGTGAGGGGATTTAGTACGATCCAGTATAGCAATTCGATCCATTGGTCCGCAAGTAACCGCGAATCGCCTCGATCGACGATCGGTATCGCCTTAGCTCAAACAGCCATCGAGTACGAGCACCGTTGCACTGAGCACGAGCACGACGAAATCCGATGCGAGGCACGAAAGAATCCAATCACGCAGTTGCGGTGAGTGATCTGACCATTCAAAAATGCGAGGCCCGCAACTCGCGTGCATTGGATCATCATTTGGAATTTTTTGTATGGCGTAACCATTGACGAGCAATCGTATCGACCCAATCACCTAAGGTAACAACGCCGTTGATTCTGTAGAGAGTGTATTCAGGACAACCATCAAACGGCACGACGAAATTGAATGTATGATCCGGAGCAAATAGAAGAATACGACCCGTTTTTCGATGGCAAAGAGTTGTGTTCCCGTTGGCCTCGCGCGCCAACGAGTAGTAGTCAATTAGACGAATTGGTAGATCGACCCCCGCGTCACTGAAAGCCCATGCATAGTCATTGATGAAGCCGACATCGTGTAATGCTTCGCGACCAGTTAAAGCGTCGTTGTGATTGAGCAGCCATGTGTCGTCGGGTTCGTTGAATCGCTCGATGATGCCACCAAATGAATTAAGTAATTCCATGTGATTACCATGAATATCGTTTGGAATGTCGGCCTTGGGCATTAAACAAAGCCAGCCCATTCTTTGCTCGTCTGAGGTGTCCCATGCGACGAGTTGGTATGCAACATCATCGACGGCAACAGGCGTTACCTGAGATTGAGCAAGCAAATGTGCGAGTGTTGGAAAGACAGATGCAACCGACGATGGCAATTCAAGACCCTCCCGAGGTTCTGACACGTGGACTTTCGCGCCAGCATCGGCAAACCAGGGTATTGATTCGATGAAGTGTTCCCAATCGTTCACGTTGTCTTGTCCAATTAACGACCGCGAAGCATCAAATGCACTGGCGACATACTCGATCCAAAGGCGATAGACGTCAAGCCGATCGTGATCAAAGAAGTGTGCTGTCATGATTGCCTCCATTCGAGCACGAGCACGATTGTTGGTACTTTATACTAGAACACACATCCTAATGTGACTACCATAACCGAACCAAACCCAAAGCTTACCATAAGACCTAGGCTTACCCAAGTAAATCTGCATCCTAAATTACTACAGAGCAAGAGTTCGCGGCAGTGATTGCTTCTTGGAATCAGGCAAGATATACGAACCTTGAAGGCGTTGATGATGCTTCAAACGTTAATCTGCGGACCTTCAATTTCTGGTGCAACTAACGAGAAATGGCGAATTCGGATCCCAATATCGATTGCGACAAAAGCGACAAGCCACAAAGCCCCCAGCGTCATCCACTGGAGCGATAGCATCATCCAGAGGCCAATTCCCACGCACGCCATTTCAAACGGCGTCCAGCAGAGCTCCCATTTCAGCGCTGCAATGAAGTCTTGACGATTCCTAGTGCCGGTCATCGGATTTTCCTTTTCCACAGTTTGAGTGATTGACGGCAGTTCAGTTAAACGATCAATACGTCGAACGACCGTGGACACCGATGTCGCCGGAAACCACGGCATAAAAAGCTAAGAAATCACCGACGGCGACTTCGGTACACCCCATCGCTCGTGCTTCCTCTCGAACTCGTACTCAGTCCGCCACAGCGGACGGTACTCGTCCTCGACGCATTCTAGTATAGCAATCCGATCCATTGGTCCGCAAGTTACCGCGAACCGCCTCGATCGACGATCGGCATCGCCACAGTTCAAACAGCCATCGAGTACGAGTACCGTTTCACTGAGTACCGCTTCGCTGAGTACGAGTACGACGAAATCCAGCGCGATGCACCAACCCGGAATCGGTTAGAATGTCGCTTACTCGCCCCCTTGATCCCCTCGGTAATTCTCCTAACTGCTGGTGCCTCATGCTTACCCTCCCTTCAAAATTTCTCTCGGCTTCCCGAATGCTCACGGCATGCGCCCTGTCTGCAATCGGTACTTGGAGTGCCTGGGGGCAATTCCCAGCCGATCACTTTGACAAGATCGAACCCAGCGCTGCGATCGAACTGCCTGGAACGGAGCGTCTAAGTGTTCAAGGAGACATCGCCTCGGAATTGGTAGCCGGAGTCGATCGATTCTTGCTCAAGCAGATCGAATCGTCGATCCAGACCAGGGATTCAAGTTGGCCTAAACCCAGTCCGACCGGTGGCTCTTACACTGAGGAAATAGAGAAACTTCGGGCTCAATACGCCCAGAGTATCGGATTGATCGATCCACGCATCGAAGCATCCGAGTGGATCTTGGAAAGGTCGCTTCCGAAAAACCTCCAGGACATGGCCCGCGAGGAATCCTCTGGAGAGTCTCTCGACCGTGCTGGTTTGGCAAGCGACGCGACGCTGAGAATCGAGCGCGTGCGTTGGCCGGTCCTCGAAGGATGGGAAGCGAGCGGACTGCTGCTGATTCCCAAGCAGATCCGTTTCGGAGCGGTCCTTGTCCCCGACGCATCGCAGATGCCCGAGAATCTCTGCGGGGTAGGACCCGGCTCGAATACCGACGGGCTTGCCCTGGCCCGAGCAGGGGGGCTGGTCGTTATCCCACAGGTTGCCAGTCGCCACCGCGAGGCTCGGCAGGGACGCGCCGTGATGACCGATCAAGAATACCTCTACCGATCCGCCTTTGTACTGGGCAGGCATCTGCTGGGCTATCATGTCCATCAGAACATGTCGGCAGTCGACTTGCTCAAGAAAACCATTCCGGATCGGCCTATCATGGTCGCCGGTTGGGGAGAAGGTGGCTGGATCGCGTTGGCTACTGGGGCAAGCGACCCTCGGATCGATGCGACGATCGTTTCGGGGCACTTTGGTCCCCGGGAGAACGTCTGGAGCGAACCGATCCATCGCAACGTGCAGGGACTGCTGAACCATTTTGGTGACGCGCAGCTTGCGGCCTTGATCGCTCCGCGTCTCCTCGTGGTCGACCCGGTCCCTGGTCCAAGTGTGCAGATCGCAGGTGACGGGGGAGCTCCTGGCGTGTTGCAAGGTCCGCAAGCCTCGCAGGCAAGATCCGAGTTCGATCGCGCCGAGCGAATGCTCGCCCTTTGGGACCTTCAGAGTCGCTTGCAATGGATTGAACCGACGGATCAAGCAAGCAACACTCAAGCATCGATAAGCGACCGTGCGATCGCTGCGGCAATTGGCAAACTCGATCGAGATCGTTTAGATCCTGCGAATATTTCCTCCATGCGAACTCCGATGGCTCAGGACGACTGGGGGATGATTCGATCCGCCGAATCGCGCCGCTTGGAATGGCTCGCGGGACTCGATCGATGGCAACAGCGCAAGCTCGATCTGATCCAATACGAGCGCGATGCGCACTGGAAGAACCTCGATACATCGACCCCCGAGAAATTCGCCCAAAGCGTCGAACCTTATCGGAACGAATTCCGCCATCAGATCATCGGTCATTGGGACCTGGAAAAGAAACCGCTCGCACCTCGAACCCGCTTGGTCTACGAACGGGAAAAATGGCGCGGCTATGAAGTCGTGCTCGATGTGTTCGACGACGTGATCGCCTATGGAGTTCTGTTGGTTCCCAAGTCCACCGAGCCAATTTTGAATCGTCCCTGTGTGGTGTTTCAGCATGGCCTCGAAGGGCGTCCGACCGACACGATCGTCAAGGACCATCCGGCCTACCATGACGTATCGGCCCAGTTGGCCGAACAAGGGTACGTCGTCTTCGCACCACAGAACCTGTACCTGTTTACCGATCGGTTCCGCACGCTCCAGCGCAAGAGCAATCCGCTAGGACGCACCCTCTTTTCGACGATTGTTTCGCAACATGAGCAAATCGTGAAGTGGCTCGCAAGTCGCCCTGAAATCGACCCTCAAAGGATCGCGTTTTACGGCCTATCCTATGGAGGCAAAAGTGCCATGCGCATCCCGGCACTTGTCCCTGAGTACTGCCTTTCGATCTGTTCTGCAGACTTTAACGACTGGGTTTGGAAGAATGCGAGTACCTCGGCACCTTACAGTTACGTGTGGACGATGGAATATGAAATCTTTGAATTCGACCTTGGGCGCAAATTCAACTATGCTGAGATGGCGACTCTGATCGCACCTCGTCCGTTCATGGTCGAGCGAGGCCACTTCGACGGAGTGGCCCCGGATGAACGGGTGGGGTTGGAATTTGCCAAGGTCCGCCGGATGTATTCGGCGCGACTTGGTATCCCAGAGCGAACGTCCATCGAATGGTTCAATGGACCCCATACGATTCATGGCGTCGGTACGTTCGAGTTTCTCAAGACGCACCTACTGCCCGCATCACCCTAAGCTCAAGCAGGGGGCATCATGACCCGAGTTCCACGAGTTTCGCAGCGTCGGTACAACGGTTGGCTCCTAGGACTCGCAGCCTTGATATTGCTCGGGTTGAGCCCCACTTGCACGGCCCAGAGCAAGGCCACCGAAGCACCTAGGAAAGCTCGGCAGGTCTTGGACGATCCGATCCAATCGGTTCCGGAAGTTCTCAAACCCTGGATTCCTTGGGTCCTCTGGGACGAGCGTTCCTCCGAGTCCCCATCGACCTATCGCAATGCTGGCGAAAGGATCGACTATTGGCCATCGCAAGTCGAGATCCAGGCCGAGGACCGCAGCGGGAGTTGGAAAGTCCCCGTGGAGGTCTTTCGGGAAACTTGGTTCCCTTTGCCCGGTGGACTCGAACATTGGCCGCATAAGGTCACCGATGGCAAACAAGAACTCATCGTCGTCGAGCGAGGGGCTAGTCCGTCCGTCAAACTCCAACCGGGCAAGTACCTCTTGCAAGGGCAATGGGAGTGGAAGCAGATGCCTCAAAGGATTGCCGTCCCACAGAGCTATGGATGGGTAAGTCTCAGCGTTCGCGGGGAGCCTGTCCTGACTCCCAACTGGGATAACTCCGGATTGCTGTGGCTCAGTCGGGCAACCGTCGGGGAGGTCCAGCAGGACAACCGCTCGTTCGACGTGTATCGCTTGCTCGAGGACGGCTCACCGATGTGGCTACGGACTCAGATCGATTTGACGGCAACGGGAAAGAGCCGCGAGGAGGAACTCGGGTTCATTTTACCCGAGGGTTGGCAGTTGTCGTTCGTCAACAGTCCGATCCCAGTGGCGATCGACGAGGCGGGCAAGCTCAAGGTGCAGCTCAGGGCCGGGAACTGGAAGATCCTCATCGACGCATTTCGCACCGAGGACCTTCGAGAGCTCAAGTACTCCGCTCAGACGCCCCCGGCCCTGCCTGTCGAGTTGCTGGCACTCCAAGGGGCACCCAACCTACGGACCGTCGAACTCCAAGGTGTCTTACCGATCGACGCGGCGACGACGCAATTTCCCGCCAATTGGAGAAACTTGACGGTCTATCAGTGGAAAACCGATTCGGCAGCCAGTTTGGTCCAGAAGAATCAAGGGATGGGTGTCGAGAAACCCAACCAATTGGATATCCAAAGGTCTCTATGGCTCGACGACGACGGACGCGGCATGACGTATGTCGACTTGCTCAATGGAGAACCCAAGCAGATCACTCGTTTGGATGTGGCCAAGGACCATCAGCTCGGAGTCGTTCGCATCGAGGGCCAGAGGCAATTGATCACACAGAACCCGACGACCGGTTCGGAGGGGGTCGAACTGAGGATCCGCAGACCGACGATTGAAGCGGTTGGTCGCGCGACGAACATCGGAACGATTCCAGCGACGGGTTGGCAAACACCGGCCGATCACCTCTCGGTGACCTTGTACATGCCACCGGGTTGGCGGATGTTCGCGCTGTTCGGTCCGGATCGCGTCGAAGGGGATTGGCTCACGTCTTGGACGCTGCTGGATCTATTTTTGCTGCTTGTCTTCAGTTTGGCCATGCTGCGGCTCTACGGATGGATCCCTGGTTTGATCGCATTCGCAGGTTTTGCTCTGACCTACCATGAACCTGGATCTCCCAGGTGGACGTGGTTCTTTCTGTTGATTCCGGTAGCTCTGCTGCGGGTCATCGGTCCCGAGAGAAACCTTAAGGTTCTCGGTTGGTGGAGAGATATCGCTCTAGGGGTTTTGCTGTTGAACTTGATTCCTTTTGCAGCGACACAGATCCAAAACGGGATCTATCCGCAACTCGAACCGAACAACGTCAACATGCCTTACCGAACCCTCTTCCAGTGGATGGATCAAACCTCCAACCAAAGGGTCGATCGAACGGGGGAATCTCTAGTCACACGATCGGATGCTTTATCCCTAAATGTTGAGCTGCCTCAGACTCCGATGCCCCAGATATCGAATCAAATTGCGGGTCAGCAATCTCAGGTGACCAACATGCTCTTCGATCCCAAGACCAGCATCCAGACCGGGGTTGCCAAGCCGCAGTGGCTCGGCAATTCGGTCCTGTGTGTTTGGGATGGACCTGTATCGGACAGCCAATCGATTCGCCCGATTTTAATCTCCTGCAACGCCCATCGCGTGATGACGATCGCTCGCCTTTTCCTGATGGTTCTTTTGTTGGGACTACTCCTAGGTGGGATCGCCGGACCTTGGTACAAGCGGCCCAAGGGCGGATCGGTCGAGCCACTGGATTTAGGTCCAGATACGAAACGCGTGCCCCAAAGCGCCGCAGGGCCCCTGTTGCTTGCTTTCTTCGCGATGTTTGCTGGATGGCCCCTGGAGTCGGCATCGGCGCAAGTCCCAGACCAAGGGACACTCGATACGCTTCGAGAACGCGTCAAGAGCGCAAGCGACGCGTTGGAAAACGCGGCAGAAATCCCCGAGATGCTCTTGAAGGTCACCGACAATCGACTGGACATCCAAGCGACGGTTCATGCGATCCGATCCGTGGCTGTGCCTTTGCCCGGCAAAAGTCCCACATGGTTTCCAAGCCGCATCCAGATCGACGACCAAGACGCGGTGGTGGTACGGCGCGAGGATGGGCATTTATGGGTCCTCTTGCCCGAGGGGATCCACCGTTTGAGGGCCGAGGGTCGAATCGTCGAGTCGACCGAGTGGTCATGGAGCTTTATCCTCACGCCTCGCAAATTGACGATCGAGGCGCCGGATTGGACATGGAGCGGGCTCCAAAGCGACGGCAGGCCTGAGAATCAAGTGATCTTTGTGCGCAAGGAGCAGTTGAAAGAGGGACAAGCCACCTATGACCAAAAGAACTTCCGTTCGGTATTTTTGATCGAACGCCGGCTCGAAATCGGTTTGGTTTGGAAACTCTACACGAAGGTACGGCGACTGAGCAAGCCTGGCAAAGCGGTCTCGATCTCGGTCCCGACTTTAGAGAAAGAACAGATCATCACGACGGGGATTACGGCTCAAAACGGCAGCGTCGAGGTGAACTTTGGAGCCGAGCAGATGGATTGGGAATGGCAGTCTGAATTGCCGATTGAACCAAGCATCACCTTGGTATCGAAACCTGCGAACAACCTTGTCGAAAAGTGGCTTGTGGAAACCTCACCGGTATGGAGCATGAACTCCGAGGGGAGCAAACCGATTTTCGATATCAGCAGACCGACTTTGGTACCCGAATGGAATCCATGGCCGGGCGATTCGGTGGTCCTCCACTTCCAGCGTCCCTTGGCTGTTGCGGGAAAGCTCTTGACGATTCAGTCGTTAGCCCATCACGTGGAGGTCGGGAATCGGCAGCGAAAATCGATCCTATCCTTCCAGATCGAATCGAGTCTAGGGGGTGAACAAGCCCTCGCGTTGCCAGCAGGTGCGACGGTTACCGAAATGCTCGTCGGACAACGGAGTGTTCCGATCCGAAGGCAGGGTGATCAAGTCTTGTTCAATCTGCAGCCCGGCTCGCAAGAGGTACGTATCGAATGGACCGATGAGAGTCCTATCGCGAGCTTCATCGCCTTGCCGGCCATCGAGATGCCCGACGAGGTAGCCAATATCCGGTCGCAGATGAGTATCCCCACCTGGCGATGGATCCTTTGGGCCAATGGGCCGCAGCGGGGCCCAGCGGTCCGTTTTTGGGTTGTATTGACCTTATCCCTTTTGGTGGCTTGGGTTTTGGGAATGCGTCCCGATTCTCCACTGAAGACCTACGAATGGATGCTCTTAGCGATCGGATTGACGCAAGTCCACATTGTCGCCTCGCTCTTGGTGGTCGTTTGGTTGTTCTCGATCAGTTTCCGCAGAAAGCTCCAGCCTGGTTCGCTCAAGTTCTGGGAGTTCAATGTCTTGCAGATCGCCAACGGGGTCTTGACCGCAGTGGCCATCGGTGCCTTGGTTTGGGTCGTCACAGCAGGACTGCTCGGCTCGCCCCGCATGTTCATCGTCGGGAACGAGTCTTTTGAGGGGAACCTGAACTGGTTCACACCTCGATCGGACAAAAATTTGCCCAAGCCATGGGTATTGTCTGTGTCGATTTGGTATTATCGATTGCTCATGCTCGTATGGGCCTTGTGGCTCGCCAACAGCTTGCTGCACTGGCTCAAGGAATGGTACCGATCGCTAACAGCAGGCGGTGCTTGGAGAAGCCCTGAGCGCATTGCCAAGGACCATACGACAAAGGTCGACAAGGAGCATCGGCTCTCATGAAGCCCAGGACAAGCCCGGGGCAAGCCATGGGAGCTTAACACAGAGGAAATCAGGAGAATTCCAGCGATGAAGAATCCGCGTCCGATTGGGTGGTTATTTTGTTTGGCGATTTTCTTTGTTTTGCGAGATCCGCCGGTGCAAGTCGACGCTTGCTGTCCTGTATCGAGGCTAGGCAAAAACTTTCGGATCGGTGACCAGCGGGTTCTGATCGCTTGGGACCCCCAGACGAAGATCGAACATTTCGTCCGCCAAGCCGCCTTTGATCCCCCTATGAGTGCGAAGAAGCTCAGCGAGCAGACGTCTAGCCAACAGGATGACTCGGCAGATCGGTCCGAATCCGAGGGAATCGAGCCGGACGATTTCGGGTTTTTGGTCCCATCCCC
>Ga0208487_1000344_pt1 | contig 11682 bp, 9 predicted proteins | sample LakMenEpi21Sep12_FD_150723 | JGI IMG/M metagenome (GOLD analysis project Ga0208487, IMG submission 150723) | Freshwater microbial communities from Lake Mendota, WI - 21SEP2012 deep hole epilimnion (SPAdes) | ecosystem: Environmental > Aquatic > Freshwater > Lake > Epilimnion/Euphotic zone ...
TTCGAGGCTGGGCCGGATCGAGTCGGACTTGTCCAGCCTCGTCCTCTTGAAGAGGAATCGGTGCTCCGAAAAGCTCCGGTTTGAGCTCACCGGAGAGCCCAAGCACACTATCGCGCAGGACCTCAGCATCGATGCGATGAAGATCCCGTCGCCAATAAAATCGGTTCTCAGGATCGATCGATTCGCCATGGGGATTGCGGACGGAGGATTGGCGGTAAGCGGTCGAAAGAAGGATCCGACGATGCAGATGTTTGAAACTCCAGCCGTGTTCGATCCAATCCAAGGCGAGCCAATCGAGCAACTCAGGGTGGGTTGGAGGACTTCCGAGTTTCCCAAAGTCGCCGGGCGTTGCCACGATCGCTTTGCCGAAATGATGCATCCAAACGCGGTTGACCATCGCTCGAACGAACAGAGGGTTGGGCGGATCGATTTGGGTCAACCACTTGGCAAAAGCCAATCGTCGACCGCTCGTCGGGAGGCTAGGATCATCGTCGTTGAAATGTTTGTTGGAAGTCTCATCGACCAATACGCTCAGTTTCCCTGGCGGGACTTCGCGGGTCGGTTGATTCAGATCCCCTCGATGCAAGAGCTTGGTCACCGGTAGGTGCCCTGGAGGTTCGCTCAGGGCTTGCAGGAACGTCTCGGCCGGTTTTTTCGCTCTGGTCTCGGCGATCGTCGCATCGAATTTCTTGAGCTCCTCGGCTGCCTCAGGCAGATATTGGTAAAGCACTCCGGGCGAGATATTGACGCTCGGGTATTTGTCCAGAAGCATTTTTTGCTCTTCGGTCCGTTTGTCGACCGGAGATTCATAGGCGGAGCGCAGCATGGTGCGAAGCGGTTCTTCGAACTTCATCAGCTCTTTGTCTAAGGCATTCTTGATGAATTCGGCTTCCTTGGTTGCGCGTTGGGCACTGATGGCTTGAGCTTCCATTTCGATTTTCGACGAAAGCTCGACCTCGGCTTGGGTGATCAGAGAGACCAAGCGTTCGGACGGCGTTTTCCAAGCGATCGGGTCAAGCGCTGGAGCGAGGACTGCTCTTAGGGCGAAGTAGTCTTCGTGAGATAGAGGATCGTAGCGATGGTCATGGCACTGGGCGCAATTCAAACTCGATCCCAAAAGCGTGCTACCGATCACTTGAAGGGTGTCTGCAATCGTTTTATTGCGAGCCTCTGGCGAATTATCGCCACTTGCCGTTCCGTCGGCGGTCATCCTCAAGAATCCCGTCGCGGTCAAAAGCTCGATTTGGGTTGGGGTCCAGTCGCCTTGTTTGGGACCGGCAAGTTCGTCCCCTGCAAGCTGTTCGACGATGAACCGATCGATGGGCTTGTCTTGATTCAGTGAAGCGATGACATAATCGCGATAGCGCCAAGCCCAAGGTCTCTCTGCGTCGGCCAATGTCGCGCCATCGCTATCGGCATATCCGACTGCATCCAACCAATGACGCGCCCAGCGTTCGCCATAGTGGGGACTTTGAAGGAGCGAATCGACCAACTGTTCATACCAGTTGCTCTCTGCACGCTGCATCCAATGCTCGAATTGCTCGTCGCTCGGAGGTAGACCGATGAGGTCCAAAAATACCCGTCGGACCAAGGTCTCTCGGGGTGCATCCGGAGAGAACCTCAATCCTTGAGGCATGGCTTGTGCGAGCACCTGATCGATCCCGTTGCGGATTCGATCTCCATCGATCTGGATTGCAGTCGATGGCTTGGCCACTGGACGGTAAGCCCAATAAGAGCGTTCGGCGTCGGTCAGTGGGATTCCAGGTCCGATGGTTTCAGGCTCCGGACGGTTCGTCGGTGCTCCGGATTCGATCCAAGCCCTCAATAGCTTTTTCTTTTCCTCGGAGACTTTCAGGGTTCCGGGGGGCATATCCTCCGACTCGATGCGCTGAAGGATCAACGAAGCGTCTGGATTACCTGCAACCAAGGCTGGACCTGAATCCCCACCCTGGACCATCAAACGCACGAGCCTCAGATCGAGCGAACCTTCGTGCGTTTCCGTTGCCCCATGGCAATCCAAGCAATACTCGCGCAGGATTGGACGAATGTGGGATTCAAATTTCGGTTCCTCTGCCGAGCTGATGCCACAAGCAGCAGCGATCGCCAAGCTCGCTACGATCCGAGCCAATAAAGAAAAACTATGCAACATCGAATATCAAGCTGGTAGGCGGGGAGGTTTAGCGGGGAGGTTGAGGCGGGGAGGGCATAAGGCAGTATCGGCGGCGATCGGCGAGACCGAGAAGTTGACTCGTGCTCGTGCTCGATGCCCTGATTATACCCGCTCAGGGGTTCCGTGGCACCATCGAATTCCATTGCCATCCTTATCAACATCGCCACAATTCGCACCTGTTTGGATCTCAGATCGAAAGGCGATAGACGTCAAGTCGATCGACCGGCAGTGCCGCAGTTCAAACAGCCATCGAGATCCGATGCGATACACGATCAGAGTCAAACACGACGTTTGTGACCGGATGCCAGAATGCCAGCAAGCAACAGATCAGGCCGAAGCATCAGCCTGAAGTATCAGCCCGAAACATCAGAGCGGGTGATGGGATTCGAACCCACGACTTCCAGCTTGGGAAGCTAGCACTCTAGCCGCTGAGTTACACCCGCAAAGTGATTCGTGCCCTACCATATCCTATCGGAACAGGAATACAAGCCATCAGCGGCGGAAGAGGACACTGTAGTTCTCGCCTTCCAAGGCGTAGCTCGCTTTCTCCCAACTGACGGTGATCTTGGAATCCGAGTCGGCGAATTCTCGAATCCAAGTGCCGCGCCGCCAAGCGGGTGATTGGGCCGGGGGCATGCGCATGGCAAGCTGGATTTCTTGATCGGAGACCAAAGGGGACAATTGCAGATTCTCCAGGAGCTGACGAAAGTAGCCTTCGGAGGTCAGTTCATGGTAACGGATGTCGATCTTTTTCTTGACGCTCCAATCGGTGTCTTTACCCAGTTGCTGCAGGAGCCAGAGTTTGCTGATCCAGTCGATTCGGCCGACGAGCAGCATCGGCGGCTGATTTTGATTTTTGGGCATCGCATCGATCTGATTGAGGGTCATTTGCCAGAGCTCGATGATCTCCCAAGCTTCCCGGGGAACCTCGGATTTTTTCTCAAGCCAACTTTTGAGAGTCCTCAAGTAGATTCGGGATAGGTCTCGGGATTTGTAGTCGAGCCCCTTGCGATCCGGCATCGAACGGACCAACATCCAGTCTCGGGCATACTCGCGTATTGCAGTGGTGGCCGAGCGCAACTGAATGGCCTCGACGTTAGGATTCTGCTCGACCCAGTCGAGGACCAGGGCCGTCGATCCGAGCCTGAGCCACTGCGATTGCTGACACATCCCGGAATCGCCGATCGCGATCTCGATTCTCTGAATCGGGCGGAGCAATTCGAAGAAATTCGTCAGGCTCCAATAAGGCCCCGAGAGAAGCTTGCGCAGCAATGGATCGCAGCGGAACATCGGGCGATGGGCATTGTAACTCCCAAACCCAATCTGTCGGTCGACCATCGCGGCGCGGGAACTGATCCAGAATTTGGATTCCGGATCGAGGTATCCGGCTCCATCCAAAAGGCATCGAGAAGCCAGGAAAGCAGACGCGTTTCGCCGATGGGGTCGCAGGGCCACCACGTAGAGCAGAAGCCCGAACAGCCACACGATGGGCGCATGGAGCTGGCGTAGGCCCCAAGCACCGAGGATCCATTGCCAGGGTGCCATCGGGAAGCCTAAGAGGCAATCGTGGCTTTGCAAGGAATCTAGTTTATTAGCCGATGTTTTGTCGTTGCCCCAACCGGCCATACCGAGCCCACGATGGCCCAGCGAGATCAGCAGCATGCTGCCGAGCCAAAGGGCTGCAAGGCATCGATAGAGAAGCAATGGCAAGAGGAGCAATGCCAGCCCGGTCCACCATGCGATCAACCAGGGGCCTTGTGCGATGCGCATGTCGTAAGACTCGTGCTGGCCGAGGGTATGTCCATAAGCATCGCTATTGGATTTGATAAGCGACCAGTCTTGTGAAGGTCGGTGGGCCTCAAGGGCGTCTTGGAGGATTTGTTCGTTGGCCAACTGGTAGCAAACGACCTGACGTGGACTGCGAGTTTCAGGTGTTGCGATTTCGATCAGGGCGGAAGATAGATCGGCTGAGCCACCCATTTCGAGAGAAAGACTCGATCCATTGGCAAGGAACCAACGAAGAGCGTGATGGCTCGGTGCTAGCGGCAGTCGTTCGCGGATCGATTTGAGGATTGCGGAGAACTCTTTGAGCGAATCTTTTTGGGCATCTTTAGGATGCCTCCAAAACATTTCCGATTCGAGTCCGATGTACCGGTGGAGCAACCGCGATCTACTCTCCGCTTTGTCCCGCGTCGATCTGCTCCAAATAGTTTTGGACTTGCGTCTGAGTATCTTTCTCAACGGACTTCACCCACGCTTGTAGCCGATTTTCGATCGAGGTTATCGAGGTTACGGTGGGGGCCGGTTCAGGAGTCGTGGCTGCCGAATTCTCGGGCGAAGTTCCCGTGGGTGACGTTGCATCGTCGGGCGACGATGCACGCTTCGGGATCTCGATTCGTTGGCTTTCCATCGAAGTACCTTATCCAACGCGGGAAATCCAAGTCCGGCGAACCAGCCCTCACGGGTATCCATTCTAAGTGCCCGGCGAGCGGTTGGGGCGAACCGGGTCAAAATTCCTGCGGATTTTTCGCGAGGTCGCGGAGTGACTAAGCGCTTTCTTTGCGTTGCGGGACGGATTTAACCGGAGTGACCTTTCCGGATTGTTCGTCGAGGTCGATGGTATAGACAGTTCCTTCTTCTTGTTCGGGAAGATCGAACATGACGTCCATCATGATTTCCTCGACGATGCTTCGGAGTCCACGGGCACCGACACTCTTGGTGTGGGCTTTCTTGGCGATCGCCATCAGGGCGTTTTCGGTGAACTTAAGCTGGCAGTTTTCCATCCCGAACAAGGCTTGGTATTGCTTGATCAGCGCATTTTTCGGTTCGGTCAGGACCTTGACCAGTCCGGAGACATCCAAAGGAGCCAATGCCGTAACGACGGGTAAGCGGCCGATGAGTTCGGGGATCAAGCCGAATTCGAGGATATCGTCCGAGTGGACTTGGCCTAAGAGCGTCGCAACATCTTTTTCCTCTTTGATGGTGGTTCCTGGTCCGAAGCCGAGGGATTTTTTTCCTAGCCGTTTCGAGATGATTTCATCGATACCGACAAATGTCCCGCCGCAGATAAAAAGAATGTTCGTCGTATCCATCTGGATATATTGCTGCTCGGGGTGCTTGCGTCCACCTTGGGGTGGTACGTTCGCGACGGTTCCTTCGAGCATTTTCAGGAGCGCTTGTTGGACTCCTTCTCCGGAGACATCGCGGGTGATCGAAACGTTTTGGCTGGTTTTGCCGATCTTGTCGATCTCGTCGATATAAAGGATCCCTCGCTGGGCGGCTTCGACATCGAAATCGGCTGCATGGAGGAGTTTCAAGAGGAGGTTCTCGACATCTTCGCCGACGTAACCGGCTTCGGTCAGTGTGGTCGCATCGCCGATAGCAAACGGAACGTTGAGCATCTTGGCCAACGTTCTGGCGATGAGCGTTTTGCCGCAACCTGTGGGCCCAACGAGCAAGATGTTGGACTTTTCGATCTCGATGTTGGCGTCGTCCCATCCGGCACTCAATCGCTTGTAGTGGTTATGGACCGCCACGGCCAGGGCTCGTTTGGTCTGCAGTTGGCCGATAACGTACTGATCGAGGTGCTCGACGATCGAGCGTGGGGTCGGGATATCTCCAAAGAGTTTTTTCGTCGGCCCACGGCGGCGTTGCTCTTGTTCGAGCATCGAGGAGCATAGCTCGATGCACTCGCCGCAGATGTAAACCTCTCCGGGCCCTTCGACCAAGGGGCCGACATCCCGATAACTTTTGCGACAAAAAGAACAGTTCTTTTTGGTGTTGCCGTTGCCAGTAGATTTCCTGCTGGCCATTACATCCTTACCTGACGACATACTCGACTCCAAATCTATCGCTTCGTGTGGATGCTTACGGTGCACCACAACCGGCGACGGGGACACGGGTTGATTGCTCGATGGTCTAACTTCGTTGTTGAAACACGTTTTGAAACGTTAGTGTTTTGAAACGGTGATTCTAAACGAACTTTCAAACCGGCAATCCGTGCCATGGCTTTCGAGCTTTTTGGGTTTTGGTTCCTTGGAAGATCGGGGATCGTCCAAGTTCGGCCTCCCAGACCGATAGGTATTCATTGTGGATCTTGACGACGCTTCCTGACGGCGTCCTATCTTAACACAACAAGCTCACCGGAGACCTCGATCGCTTCCAAAGCGATTCTACGATCCGGTGCTATTGCTGTTTCGACGATTGCTCGTTCGACATCTCGGGGTATTGTTTGCTAGATGGGTTTCTTGCAAGCAACGCCTCAATCTTTCGGAATTCCTGATCGTCCAAGTCACCCTCGGTTCTCATTTCTTGAAAATTCCGCCGGAGAGCCTCCTCGATTTGCAGATTGTGAGCATTAATACTACGCAGACGGGATAAACCGTACAACGCGATCAAACTTACAAGCACCAGTACAATTACCCCAAGGATAGTTTGTACGACGGGATCTTCGAGAAACGCCGGGGCATTCATATCAGACAACTCCTCCAGTGGACGTTTGGTCAACCAAGCGACAGTTTTCGCAATTTAGTTGAAAGCTGCCGTCTGTGCGCTCTGGCGAGCTTTATTGACGACCTTCACTGGTCCTACGAGACTCCTTATTGGGTGAAATCAGACAAGGGAAAAACCTGAGTCATCCACGGAGCAATCGTATCCCTGGCAGAGGGAAATTGTCTAGAGATTTTTGGCGAAAATTTCTGATTTCGCTCAAGCCAGCCCGTAACGCTCCTTGGGATCCTTCAAGGCTTGGTGGAGCCGTTGGAGGGCTTCGGTTTCGATTTGCCGGACCCTTTCGCGAGTCAAACCGAGTTCCAGCCCGATTTCCTTGAGGGTGTGCGGGGGGGTATTGTCCAAGCCGAACCGCATTCGCAGAATGGTCGCCTCGCGGGGATCGAGGGTTCCGACGAGCTCTAGGGCGGTTTTGAGAACGTCGTGATCTAGAAGCTCATCTTCGGGACTCTTGAGCCGCTCGTCCATGACCATCTCGCCGAGCGACCAACCTTGCTCGGACTGATCCCCTTGAGGGGTGGCGTTATGGATCTGGATCGCTTTTTTGATGATTGGGAGCTTCTTCTTGGGCAATCCGAGCAGGCGAGCCGTCTCTTCTTGGGTCGGAACCCGCCCGAGGGCCTCGGACAATCGGTTGGTCGCTCGTCGCCATTTGCTGAGCAATTCGACCATGTAAGCAGGAATGCGGATGGTCTTCGAGGAATTGATCAACGCCCTCTTGATCGACTGCTTGATCCAGTAGCTTGCATAGGTGCTGAAACGGGTTCCCATCTCGGGATCAAAGCCCTCGACGGCCCTGAGCAATCCAAGGTTTCCTTCTTCGATAAGGTCCTGCAAGCCTAACCCCTTGCCGGCATAGTTTCTCGCGATGTTGACAACCAACCGGAGATTGGCTCGTACCATTCGATCCCGAGCCTCGGCATCCCCTTGGCCCACACGCCGTGCCAGCGACTGCTCTTCTTGAGCCGTGAGCAATCGCGTTTCGTTGATTTCGCGAAGGTAAGTCTCCAGCGGGGACTGAAGGTGGTCTCCCTCGGGTTTGACCCGTCGCTTGCTCAGCAAACGAACTTCGTCATCGCCCAAATCCTCGGCGTCGCCGTCCATTGACCGTGGGTAAACCATGAATGAGCCTAACGATGGGGTAGGTTGCTAGATGCGATTCGAAGTAGCATGGTTCTGGAATCGGCGTTGCAAGGAAATAATTGCTAAGAAATCCCAGGGGAACCTACGTGTAACGGATTTGCGGTGTACGTAAAGCATTCGAGAAATGGTACAATCACGACCGATGCGGCGTGCCTGCCTGGGAATCGATCCGATTGAATCGGTTGTATCGCTCCGATGGGCTCCGCGCAACTGCATCACGCGCAGCCAAATCACGGGCTACGAGCCACGGGGCTTTGTATCCCCTTGCGATAACCATCCCTAGATTTCTCCAGAGTCGTCTTTCCATAGACATCAAGGAACAACAAGGAACAAAATGCTCACTTCGATCCCTGCGGTCGCCGTCCTATCCCCCTGGCGGACTTTGGCCGCCAAAGTCCTCGATGGATCTGATGTGTCGAAGACCGAGGCTCTGGCCATCCTCAACTCGAGCGACGAGGAGCTTCTGGACTTGGTCAACGCTGCATTCGAAATTCGCAAGAGAAACTTCGGGAAGACCGTTCAGCTTTACTTCTTGATGAACGCCAAAAGTGGACTTTGCCCCGAGGATTGCCACTACTGTAGCCAGTCGAAAATTTCCGATGCTCCGATCCCCAAATACAACATCCTCAGCCGCGATAAGTTGCTCGAGGGGGCCAAGCTTGCCGCCCAACGGCAAAGCAAAACCTACTGCATCGTCATCAGCGGACGGGCACCGAACGAACGTGAGATCCAAGCGATCGAAAAAATCGTCCCTGAAATCAAGCAAACCTACGGTTTGAATATCTGCGCTTGCCTCGGACTGCTCAACGAATCGCAAGCCCAACGGCTGGCCGCCGCAGGGGTCGACAAAGTCAACCATAACCTCAATACCAGCCAAGAATACTACCCAGAGATCTGCACGACCCACACCTTCGAAGACCGCATCGAGACGCTCAAAAATGTCCGGAAAGCGGGACTTGCACTCTGCAGCGGTGGCATCATCGGAATGGGTGAAAGCCGACAAGACATCGTCGAAATGGCTTTCTCCCTCAAGGAGCTCTCCGTCGAGTCGATCCCCCTGAATTTCCTCCATGCCATCGATGGCACACCGATGCAACAAAAGGAATACCTCTCGGCCCGAGACTGCATCCGTGCCCTGGCCATGTTCCGCTTCGTCAACCCCGCAAGCGAACTGCGGATCGCCGGCGGTCGCGAACGCCACCTCCGATCGCTCCAACCCTTGGGCCTGATGATCGCCAATAGCATCTTCATCGGAGATTACCTCACGACCCAAGGGCAAGCCCCCTCGGAAGACTACCGGATGATCGAAGACCTCGGATTCGAAATCACCGGCCAAGCGGCTTTGCCCAATAGCTCCGAATCTACGTGCTCGGAATCTACGTGCTCGCAAACAGCGTGCACTCAAACCGGCGGCACTGGGAGCTCCGGGAACCAATGCCAAACGCCAAGCTCCAGCGACCCGACGCGAAGTTCCTGCTGCGGCTGATCCTGCTGTGGCCGATCGTGCTTTTTTAAATTCTTACTTCTAGAAAAACGTTCCAACACAAGGTCCATGATGCCAAAACTCACTGTCGAAGGTCTCGGCGAATTCGAAATACCGACCGGCAAAAGGCTCGTCAATGCGCTGCGCGAAGAGGCCTCGAGCGACCAACTCCATGCCTGCGGTGGGAACGCCCGATGCACCACCTGTCGCGTCGAGTTTCTCTCGGGCGAACCTTCGAAAATGACCGTCGCCGAAAAGCAACTCCTCGAGGCCCGTGGGCTCTCAGGGGTTCGCCTCGGGTGCCAAATCCTCTGCCAAGAGGATATGTCGGTCCGGATCATCAGTCGCCTCGAAGGCAGTGGTCGCAAGGATTGCGGATCGGCTTGCTCGGAAGAGCTTGCGCCGCAACCTGTCGAATGGACAACCAAATCCTAACGGCCCATCCAACCTAGGGGCAAATCAGAGATGTTCCTGGCCGACAACCCAGTCCTGCAACGCGAACTGCTTTCGAACTTGCGGACCAGCCGCGCATTCATTCTGCTGCTGGTCTACCAGGTCGCATTGGCCTTGGTCATCGTCATCGCCTATCCACGCGAAACGAGGATCGATCTGAGCGTCGAGTCCGCGGCCGCTCAGAGACTCGTCGATTTTTTCTTTATCGGTCAATTCGCGATCGCGTCGTTGATGGCTCCGAGCTTTGCCGCCGGCGCAATCACCGGCGAAAAAGAACGCAAGACCTACGAAATGCTCCTGGCTAGCCCCTTAAGACCCTGGAGCATCGTCCTGGGAAAACTCATCGCAGCCTTGACCCACTTGGTCGTGCTGATCATCAGTTCCTTGCCGATCATCATGCTCTGCTTGCCCCTAGGGGGCGTCTCGATCTATGAGCTTCTGGCGGCCTATATTGGTCTACTTTTCTCCATCCTTCTTTTCGGTTCGATCAGCGTCTTTTGCTCGTCCTATTTCAAACGGACGTCGTCATCGCTGGTCGTCAGCTATGTCATCATCCTGCCTTTGCTGATTCTCGGCGTGTTGGGTTGGACCATGCTCGCTTCCCGAGCGGACGTTCGATTGATCGCTATTACCACCTTGGTCCCGACAGTCTCGATGGCCGTAAGCGGTTTGCTCCTCTCGGTGGCGGCCAATAGGCTGCTCTATCCACCCGATATCGGCAGCCAAGGCAACGAGGTAGTCGATCTGGAAAACGAGCAAAAAAAAGCCGTCGGATTGGTCATCCAAAGAGATCAATTCCCCGACAATTTGTTTGCGCCCCCAAGGCGTCGAACGCTCATGGCCAACGATGCGAATCCAATCTACGACAAGGAAATGCATGCGGAGTTGTTCAGCCAAGGTACGTTGATGCTGCGGCTCGTGATCCAACTGAGCATGATCCTCGCGATTCCGTTGATGACCGTCCTGCTTTTTTGGAAGCCGGATCTTGCTTACCTCTACGTCGTCTACGTGCTGGTCTTCAATATCCTCAGCGCACCGGTCTTTACCGCCGGCGCGATCACCGGCGAACGCGAACGACAGACCCTGGATCTGTTGCTCACGACCACGATTTCTGCTAGCCAAATCCTCTGGGGGAAACTTCTTGCCGGATACCGAGTCTCGGCGGTCCTGACCGGATTTTTGATGTTCCCGATGCTCCTTGCTTGCATCAATCCCGAAGTGGCCCGAAACTGGATTGCGATGATCGCGTTTGTAGCGATTTGCTTCGTCGCCTCGGTCTTCAATTCGGTCCTCTCGCTCTTTATCTCGACCGTCGTCCGCAAAACCAGCACCGCCCTGATGGTCTCGTACATCACGCTGCTGGTGCTCTACTGCCTACCGATCGCCTTCTATTTTTTGGTCTGGAGCAGCGCCCCAGAAAACGAAGACCTGAGCAACCTTCGCTACGTCGGGATCAGCAGCCCAATGATGGCCGCCGATAGTGTCCCAATGACCTCCGTGCAGTCCGGGCTTGAGATGTCCAGAACCAAACGTGGAGACTGGATCCATGTTGCCTCTTACTTTGCTTTCACTACGATCCTCACGGCGATCCTTTTTCTCCTGACGGCCTTTTTGTTCCGAAGTCGCTGGCGACTGACCGGACGTGGCTGATCCCATCCACCGCTGACCCAAAGCCCACAACAGGTCGAACCTATGCAAATCCCACCGTTTGGTTTCGGGCCCACCGAGGCGATCAAACAAGTCTCCCAATGGCTCGGGAATCCGGCTTTGAATCATGCGATCAAGGAGGCCGCTCAGAAACTCGGGATCAAAGAGGTTCCCTCCACCGCAAGTGTCCAAGAGGTTCTCCGGCAAGCCGGCAAGTGGCTCGAGCGAACGGCTGAGCCTTGGATGGCATCAGGCGGCGACCCATCGGCTCCTCGAT
>Ga0208487_1000347_pt1 | contig 11571 bp, 9 predicted proteins | sample LakMenEpi21Sep12_FD_150723 | JGI IMG/M metagenome (GOLD analysis project Ga0208487, IMG submission 150723) | Freshwater microbial communities from Lake Mendota, WI - 21SEP2012 deep hole epilimnion (SPAdes) | ecosystem: Environmental > Aquatic > Freshwater > Lake > Epilimnion/Euphotic zone ...
CGTCTAATTTCGACCCCGAACACGTTTGAAACGCATAGTTGATACCGTTCATTACGCTATTTAAGTTCATTTTTCTTTCAGGATGAACAGTCATATTGAGCATAGATAGCAGTTCATTTGCGGGGCTTACTTCATCCCACACCTTACCAGCACTAGAGATTGTCGCACGTTCGATCAACGAAAACACCCCACAGTTAACAGGATACTGATATCCAGCCTCAGTGCAAGTAGCAGGTAAAACAATAGAACAATCACCAGTTATGAACCCTTTCGAAGGCGAAACGAATGAACAAGCGCCACCATATGCGCTATCGTTTATAGTTCGTGGGTATATACTTGTACTCTCAATACGCATCGAACGTATTTCAGCATCAGGATCAGATATGTTAAGCAACTTTTGATTCATTATATATATTAAAGAGTCAAAAATAATTTAGAAAAAACGCTATATATATTATTTTAGCTGAGGGCTACTACTTGATTACTTCCTGCTTTTTCGAGAGCAGTTCCAGCATTGCAATAGATGAATATGGATTGAGGGTTTGTATCAAGTTCCGATTGGATAGAATAGTTATATGATGCGCTCTTGAAGTTGGCGGATTGTCTGGCGAACATAGCATCGTAATTCACACCAATACCGAATACGTGAGAAGCACTTTCATATTGTCCAGTACGACTCCATTTTCCAGTAGTTGCATCTTTTTTCCATTGATTATTGAATCCAAAGTCTACTGACTGTGGTGTTCTCAGGTCATTGTCAGGTGCTTCAACCATTTGTGATAATCCTTCACTTACAGGAGATATTAAACAATGTCTGTTGTACACGTATGGGAAAATAGAATCAAGATATAAACGGCTTCGCAGTGTTTGAAAGCCATTTGTTTCTTTATTGATATCCGTTTCATCAACTATATAACTGTTTGGAAATCGAATCGCTCCTCTGTTAACGTTGTATTGCTTGATTTTAGCTACTTTGAAACCATTAGCACCAGGATCAGTTTCAAGCAATGGGCAAGTGCTAAAACTATTGTAAGAATAAGATTCTTTCCAAGTTTTGGGTGCAAAGTTATGATATATAGACTGAACTTGTGCAAGATTGAGGTCAACGTTTAAGTATTCATTGCCACTATTGAGCGTACCATTACGGTGCTTTCTCGAAGTGTAAGTCATATCGATGTTATCAAGTGGCTTATCTAGCTCGAAGTAATCACCCATAAGATACACATTTTCAAGTCTAACGGTAAACTTACTCGCGTCGAGCCCGTACAACGCCATAGCGTCAGCAACTAAGTTGAATTTGAGGAAGAATCCGCGAGTCAATGGAATCATTGCGTTAGACTGTATGTAACCTAGTTGAGGGGCTAGGGCAAACTCAATAGGACCAGATACTTCACGAGAAACTGCATCATTATTAGGATAAGCACTCAATGACATGTTGGCCTTTGAACACATATCATAATAACCATTCGTAACGCTATTGATAGAAGACGTGCCTCTTGCGTAATCATCAATGATTTCATATGAACTTCCATATAGGTCTCCACATTGTACGTACTGCAACATAGAACTTGGACCAGTTCTATCATCAATATAGCACACTTGCTCGTAGGTGTCATTTGATGCTTTTTTAGTGCCTGCCATATCGAAATGATTTGCTGGCATTTGTGAGGCAGTTTTGCCAGTTATATACATTCTCCCGCAAATTTTGATGGAAGGTGCAGAAATCACTCTTGTGAGATTTTGACTGAATTGGATATTGATTGTTGGGTTTCCCGAGGCATAGCTATAACCAGATACGCTCTTGTTTAACGGAAACATGACAAATGGTACTTTCTTTACGAATTTTGCCGATGACATTATATAATTACAAAAGATAATAATATAACGTATAAAAATTAATGAATTTATAATATTTTTAAAACACAACAGACACATTATTGTCATTTACAATTATTCTACGTTTGTGCACAACGTAGCAAGCCATAACAAATGGATCGGAGTTTTGCTTATAATTGACATTCAGTTCAATTTGACCTTGACAGTTGTACGAGTACCCTTTCATTGCTAGACGTCTGCCAATAAAGAAATGTTGATCCATTTCTTGAACGTTGTTCACTTCCCATCCACAAGCTCCAGCACTTAGCATCTGTTCTCGTTGGCAAATTGCATTGAATCCGCCGTTATTGTAAGGTGTTAATGGAACTAATCTGTCCGGGACAATGACATTATTATATAACTTGAGAGAGTACGATTGAAGCTCGTTATTGTGACTTGTACCCATTGCCACGCTTTGGAAAGTATCAATGAGAATATCTCGTTTGCTCATAACTGGAATGCATATCAATGATTTAGCACGGGTGTTTGTTGCATTGATAACTAGTGAGTTGGAGAGCGAACCAGCAGAAATATTCTTGTTAAATAACGAATAACTTGTAATATCAAATTGCAATTTCCCGCTTTGAGATAATTTCAAAATATCGTTTAAGTAGTCTTGTGGAGGATCGACAGTTCCCACATTCAACGCGAAATTACTTATTGCAACATCACCGTCATTGCTGTAGGTTGATATATAGACCTCGTCTCCAGCATTAACGGCAACACCTAAAGCATTTGACACGGTAAGAACTATACGATTATCCCCATTCACAGTCACATTACTTATAGTCATTTCATCTGCAATATTTGAAACTTTAACCTTTTGACCGACACAGAATAAATGTGCAGGATTCGTTCTGTCATCACTTAACACAGCTTTTTCATTAGCAAATGCGAAATCGCCGTACTTCATTAATGTTATTTGAGTTGCACCCGCATTGGCATCTGCGTGAAGACGATATGCTTCAAGTGCGCTGTACCCACCATACTCACCAGTCAATTGATTAGGTATTGGGTTGTTGGCAACATATTCATAAAGTGGTGCTTGTGTGGCTTGAAACATATCGAGAAAATTGTTCAACTCAAGTTGAATACGCAATCCTCTTAGTGCCAGACCAGGCGTTAAATACTTTCTGTTTGGATTTAGTAAACCAGAGCAATAAAGCGGTAAAGTTACTTTCACAGTTGTATAATAATCTTCTGCCTTTGTAGCATCGCAATATTGGTTAAGAGATGAGTCATTTTGGTTCAACACATTCTTATTAGGCTTCCCTTCATGTAATGCGTATAAGTTCTCAGTTGAGTCAAGTTTCTCCATATGATACTTTAGTGCTTGTAACACTGCATATGAGTCAAGAGTTTCTAATACAGTCGATCCAGTGCCGTCCATGATTTGGATGTTTCTGAACAAACTATAAGCACCAGCCGACGGACATAGACAACCTTTGTATTGACTTGAAGACAACTTGATATCGAACACCATAAACACTTCTTTCGGATTGACCATTGCCATGTTGGGCGGAATGTATATATTTATTACTTCTTCACTTTTATATTCAGTGTTCTTTCGGTCGGAATAAATAAATTGATTTTTCGTTGCGAGGTTTTGCATTATATATAACTATATGATATAATCTTTTTATTTTAGAAAAAACTTGATGTGATAGAATTTGATCCAACGCTTGATAACGAGCCCAACATATTAGAACCGGCATACATACGTGATTCTAAGTTTTGCTTAAACGTGTCTGCTTGCTGTTTCAATGCATTCTGTGCGTTTTCATCCGATGTGATTGTAGCCGTTGCATCACTATCAGAAACTGCTTGATATATAGAAGCTCCAAGACCTGCTAACTGCAACGCGATACCAATAGGAGCTAACACACCCGTGCCATCTAAGAAACCGCCCGCAGTTTCTAAAGCTGTTTCTGCACCCGTTTCTAAAGCTGTTTCTGCACCAGTTTCTAAAGCTGTTTCTGCACCCGTTTCAGCCCCAGTTTCTGCACCAGTTTCTGCAGTTTCAGCAGTTTCAGCCCCAGTAGTCTGAGTATTGGATTGAAAACCTGGAGGCTTTGACATATAATCGGTATCATCTAATCCTTGGACTTCAGCTGTGTCAGTTTGTGTCTTAGATAAATCTTGCATCTCTTGTGGTTGCCAACTACTTGGTTGAGTCATTTCAATTTCACTTGTAGTATTTCCACCACCAGTGAATGAATTCACACCGTCTTTTATATTCTGTTGGACACCTTCAACTGTATCCTGAACATTGTTTTTAACGTTATCAATTACATCCTGCGCCTTGCCTTTCAACCCATCAACTACGTCTTGCGCTTTGCCTTTCAACCCATCAGCTAAATCTTGAAGTTTGCCTTTTGCAAGGTCTTTGAGTTCATCAATTTTATCACCAATTTTGAAATCACCAATACCAAGCTTTTCTTTTGCATTGTTGTATATATTTTTTAGTAATGCAAGATTTTCACCACTCATACCCAATCCACTTAATGCAGAACCTATTATTCCATCTTTTGCGTCTTCATTACTCTTGGCATCTGTTAAATTATTGATTGTCGTTTGTAGATCGAGGCTTTTCATATCGAGAGGTAACTCAAATTGTGAGGCGACATTGTTTTTAAAAGTATTGATGGTATCTGAAACATTACCGAATTTTAAACTATTAAGATATGTTTGATAATCCATGTTTATATACTAACTTTATAGATTATTTTTGTGTTTCAAAGAAGATGTGTGCCGAATATATGATGATTGATTTTTAAAATCTTGCTTACAAGCAGAACAATGAATTGGATCTGGCAAGTCTTTGATATTAAAAGGTTTGGTTCTTACATTTGTTTCATTAAGTTTGGGTGGATGTATTGTTCTGCCATCGTGTCTTGAACTTGATGCTCCTTCAAACTCAAAAAGCCCTTCTGAACCGATTTGGTATATCCTCACATCATTTTCAACAGACATATTAATCATCAGATAGTTATACTTTGTTTTTGTCGCTTCATTCCATATCCTAAACATTGCATCACGTCCACCGTTAAAATTTCCACTATATTCATCAAGAATAGCAATAATCTCACTATCATTCGTGCAATGTGAAAACACAACACACTTAACTAACGTTCGTATTACACGTGGTACATCCTTCAACGTTTGATTTGATATGAACATTGTTGTCCAATAATGTCTATTCCTCGATATTAAATGGGTGACACTTGATGTTTTCTTTAAGAACCCGCTAATATCATCAGCAATCACCAATGATACTGGTGGGTCTGGTTTGTCATCATCAGTTGTTGAATAGTTTGTGTCAATGTTCGTGATAAATTCATGCAAAATAGCATCCATATTCTGCGGATCACTTCTTATTGTGACTATGTCTTCCATTGTTTTGTGCAAGAATGGTTGCGAGCTATTGTCTTTTTCTACTGTTGGTGAAATATAAAGTATGCGGTCGAATATATCCGCATAGAACTCTTTACGGAAGATAAGGTTAGTAATGAGCGAAGATTTTCCATGACCTGATCCCATTATAAAAAGCCATGATGTAGGCGGACGTGGTAGCGACGGATGAAGGGCACGTTTTATTGGCATGTTTGGTAGGGTTGGCTTGACTGGGTATATCTTCATATCATAATGTTCGTGATTATCTTGGTTATTATTTGTCATATATACATTATATTTACATAATAATACAGCATTTTTTAGGATCTGTTTCAGGCAATGTAATGGATGTATTGACATCAACAATTGCTTTTTCGCATGATCGGCAATTGCTTGAACAAACACTCGGCATACAACAATTCTTTCCGTCGACGTGTATTTCAATTTCGGTCTTGCTTTCTGTGTAATCATTTTGAATTATTATTTCTGCAATAGCATTTTTGATTTCAGTCGTGGATTTCATTTTGTCAATGCGAACCATCAGATTTACTAACTGCTCTCTCATATAGATTTATCTTACAAAAAGATAAATGTATAAAAATTAAAATAAAATTAGGTTTAATTAAACTTTACACTATATTCCTCATCATTGTCGCTTGCGTCTTCATCGATACTGTCTAAGTCATCTTCATCGATACTGTCTAAGTCACTTTCTGACTCATCTGCTTTCTGAAAATATTTGTTCATTGCATTGGTAATTGCGTCAACTTTTCGTTGCTCAGCTCGTTCATAATTTGTCTGTTCTGTTTGTTTTTTTTCTTGTAGTTGTAACACCAGTTTTTGAAGCTTTTCAATCTCTTTTGCCAATCGTTGGTTTTCATTTTCAGCACTAATAAGTTGCCGTTTTAGACCATCACTATCGCTACCTACAAATTTATTATCACAATCTGCTGGAATTGCAAAATCGTACACTGTATTACCATGTAGTTTTTTATCACGAGGTTTGAACATTCTAGATAACTTCTTTGCGAAAACTCCCTTTGACTCACACTTCAAGTTCTCATTCTTACACCAATCGATGTAATCGTCAAACAATTCACCACATGTCGATCCACTCTTTTTTGGTACTAGCATTCGTAAAAACTTATCCGAGGTGTCGATGCCATTGATATATAGGCTTTTCTGTTTCTCCATATAATCTGATTTAGTGAACTTGCGATTTTTGTACAAGTTTGAAGCGGATTTGATAATGATGGTGAAAAACTGGTCTCTATAACTCTTTTTATTCAGAAAGTTGTTGACCAAACTTTCATCTTTCTTTCTGTGATGACTCATTGTAGGTTTGCTTACGAATTCGTTTAAAAATTCAAAAAACATTACACGGTTTTGCATAGCTTGTGTGTGTTTCCAGCTTGGCAGTTCATTACCACTAAGTAACAGTTTCATGACAAGTCTAACTGCTATACTTTCGCCATATAGAGGTCGAATCGTGATAGTATCTTGTCCAGTTATCATCTTTATTGTGGTATCATCCAACAATTCATTCGTCGTTTCTCCGTACGTTCCGAGCCATTTGCCAACACATTGACATAGCTCTGGGGTTGCTCCTCCACTATGTTTCATTTGTGTAAACATCTTTTTGTCAACTGATGTATACAAACTATTCCCCATAATCTTTTCCATGATATTCAGCAATGCTGATTTTCCATTGTCTCCACTTTCACCGTAGAATACAAAGAACGACTTCATAAAGTTCCATGGTGTGATACAGTATCCTAAAATTTCTGTTAAGTAGGTGTATGTATCATTGTCTTTCTTTGGGCAGTATTGTTTTAGAAAGGCTTCAGCGTCTTTTGTGTTCTCAGTCAGATCATTGTTAGTTTCAAATGTAAAGTAGTCATTCTTCTCCCGTTTGCGTTTCTCAAGTGTAACAAGATCCAAACAGTATCCATTTCTAATTGGTAATAGGTTTTGCGTCAGCGTTTTCTTATTGAAAAACTCTTGAGACACCACGCTTCGACCAGCCATCGCGATAATATTTTTAACTTTGGTAGCCGAACCAATAGACTGGCATTGTTTTAAAGCTTTCGCGATTCTTACAATCTTAGTATCATCATTATCCTCCATTGCTTCAATTTTTAGCTTTTGCAAGGCCTTCTTGCGCTCTTCGATAATTGGTTCAAGAATCTCACATACCATTGTATTGATTTGTTGTTTTGAATTTATTGGTGTCCATAGTAGCGTATCTTCATCCCACGAATAAGCATGATTGCTATCAATGAAGCGAATCATATCACTTTCTTGTAGCATAGTAGCCAATGTTGCATCATCAAGCTCTTTGAATAAATCGACCTGTTTCGTGTTCTTAGTTTTTAAGGAACTCATAATAAATACTCTATAATTAATAACCCTTTAAGTCATTTTTATACTCTCCCCCTAAAGTAAGGGATTAAACAATTTTTACCTAGGAAAATCAAAAATATACTTTACATTTAAAGAAATAACAAATACTACTTATTATAAATATGGAAAGTCTAAAAAATCCAATTATCAAAAAGAGCAGATATTTTAAAACTGAAGGCGGTAATGTCAGATTCACTGAACAACGGTATAATCTTGCAAAGAAAGTTATCGGAAAGGAAGTGAATAAAAATACACTGACACCGCTAGTGATTGATAAGATTAAAGAGATTAAGAAGAAGTCTAAACGCCCTATGGTTATGTCAGTTTCATATTGGATGGACAAAATCTATTCGACGAATACAGTTGTTATAGACGATGAAAGCGATATTGAAGACCTTAAGTTTGACGACGAGTTTATGCAGGACTATGACGGCGAAGGTGTTCCAGACGGAAGAGTGCGACAGGTATCTATTATTTTCTCGCAAATACCGAAGAAAAAGACTAATGTTGGTACTGACGAGCACAATGATTGTTTGTTCAACGTATTACAAACTGCTTTTAACAAAACCAATATGCCTAGTCTATTGACTGACCCATCACAGTTTAAAACGTGGTGTGGTGTTGGTCGTAATGACAAAGTTGACTTGGTGGAAATGATACCAAAACTTGAAAAGAAATTGAAACTCAATCTCACTTGCAAGGGTTCTTATGAATATGAATCTGAAAGGAAGTACGCACGAGGATTGACATTGCAGACAACAAAAGGCCATGTTGAATATGCGTATTATATCAAACACTGGAAAGACATCACACATGGATATAAGATAAATGATGTTAGAAAGTATCCAATAGTATATAAAAAGAACCTTGAAGATAATACGGTTAAATTGTGTAAGTACTACAAACAAGGAAAAGGAAGCCGTAAAATTTGGACTGAAGATATGACCTTTCTTGATACCTTTTATAAAGAAAACCCAATGCGTAAAATGTTCTTTTTGAAGAGTGTTGAAAGTAATGAAGAACCAGAAGACGTTATTGACAAGTATATTAAACAAATGATTGACTTTAGGCAATGCGCTTACGATGTGTTGAGCCCTCTTGGACTTTATGTAAATGGCACAATGAATCCGTTCAATAGTCAGAGCAAGTTCGGCCCTATTGGATTGAATTATTGGTATAATACTTGTCCTCGTTCCATTTCTGATTGTGATGATATTGATTGTATAGAACAGAATTGGATTGCTAATGCAATGACGGGAGCAATTGTTTATAAACAGGATGGAACATACAGGGGTGTTTATGAGTATGATATTAATTCTATGTATCCTCATCTATTAACAGTCATTGATTTCATAACTCGTCGTGGAAAATATAAGACAGTAAGTAAAATTAAACTCAAAAACGATTATCAAATATTCAGATGTGTTATTAATGGTATAGATAGACGAATAATGAGACATAACCCTAAAAACTACTATACAACATTAGATATCAAAACAGCCCTTGAGAATGGCTACTCGGTTGAACTGATTCAAGATGGAGAGCCTAATTGCTTGAAGTATGGCAAGAGAACCCGCATCTCTGGTCATGAAGTATTTAACACGTTCGTATCTGCACTATATAAAATGAAGTCTCAAGGTTGTCGAGATGCAAAATTACCCTTAAATTACCTTTGGGGCTACTTAGCATCAAGGGCATTAAACGAAGTCAATACGTATCAAAAAGATTTGGCGATTGATGACATTACAGATATTAAAAAAATCTTTCATAGGTCAGTTGATAAAGATAACAACCAACACTACACATTTAGAATCAACGAAAAAACCAAAGAAGGAAACCTTAAGCGTTTCAAGTTTGCATATGCACGATTCGCGCCGTTTCTACTAGCACGTGGAAGACGAACAATACACGAAGCAACAAAAGACCATTTGGATTCCATTGTCAGGATTCATACGGATGGCTTTATAACAAAAACACATATTGATAATATTGGTGTTGGTGATGGTCTTGGTCAGTTTAAAGTAAAACATGGTGATGTTATCGTTGGTAAGTCTATTACATGGTTGTAAAACACATTACTTTTTATTTTTCATATTCTTTTCATATTCTTTTACCAATTCTGGTGTATCCTTCATTAAAGCCGTTCTTGGTTCTATTGTTGGTTCTTCATAATTTTTCCATTTTACTTCATACATAACTCTTCCATTCTTTTTAACTCTTTTTATTATTTTTTCAACTATCCATTTACGTTGCGCCGTTTCATTGGGCGCCGTTTCTTGCGCATCTATCAATTGAAGTTGTTCTCGTGTGTATAAAGCATTACCTATCCCACTGACCGTATATAATGGCGGTTGTCCTGGCTTAAGGCTTAGTTTTGTAATGGTTCTTGGTGTTATGTCAAAGCGATAATCCCCTGCTCTAAACTTTCCATGCAATTTTTTTCCATCTGTTGCGATTGGTCTGTCAAGTATCACACGAACACGGGTTCCCACATCAAGTAATTTACAACTTGCGCCCTCACATTGTATTGTTTTAGTTGTTTCTAGTTTCTCGTTAATCTGTTCTTCACTCACTGTTGCGTTTTTACTTTCTTTAACAAACTCATTGTATGCCTGTATAATTGTTGGTAAATCACTTACCCACTGACGCGATGTTTCATTTGTTAGCAATTCTTCCGCATTTTGTCTGTATGCTATACTACGACCTATAACATAGTTAAGGTATTCCGCAAGTCCAACTTGCCTGTGTCTATTCACCCGTCCTACTTTATGTTCAATATTCTGAGATTTAATCCATTCACTTACCTTACCTTGAAATTCTGTCCCGGGGTCTGTTTCAATGGCTACTGTTGGTTTCTTAAGATATTTGCCTTTGTATATAGACTTGAATGCTTGCAATACTGATTGCGCATCGTGTTTCTTCAGTGGTCGTGCATCTGCAAGCCTTGTTGTTGTATCAATCACCGTTAAGCAATACTTGTATCCATCATCGTCTTGAAGATATAATACATCGGCTTGATGCCTGCTATTCTTCTCAAAGTTCTCAATCTTAGGAACTATGAGTTCTTTCATTGGTGGTTTCATTAGTTCAACTACTACATTCTTTTCACCTGCTTGTTTTTTTACGCCCGTGGCTATGTTAATTTTGTTAAATAATCCTTTACTCATAATATAATACACGTATATTTTAATTATCATTACTTTTAAGGAAATTTAAAAAACTACTTTACTTAAAGAATTGTATTTTATATAATATTATTTAATGACAGCAAAAACACAACATAATCATATGTGCATTAAGTGCAATTATCAAACGGATTCAAATTCAAACTTTCACAAGCATTTACGAACTGCGAAACATAATAGACTTGACAACACGTATTATTGCGAAGTTTGTCAAAGAAACCATGGCTTTACAAAAAGCGAACATGAAAAGCATATGAGCGAACACACCGATATCATGCGAGTTGCGTCTATGATTCAGACCTATCAACAAGCATATAAGCATCTAAAGCAAATGGAAATATACGAAGACATGCAAGAAGCGCTTGATAAGATAAAACGACACGAAGAATACTACATGAAACATAGACCACATAAAGGCTTGAATATCCGTAAGCAATCAGTTCAAGACCCAATTAAACGCGCTAATAAAATTGCGAGTGTAATTGCTAAACTTGAAAATAATGAAAAAATTGTTAGGAGAACCAATATTGATGAGGTTCAAAGGTTAAGCCTGAAAGGCATGTTAGAAGATTACACGAATATTAATTGATTTTCTTTTTTACTTACTTGAAACGTTTTTTTCGTTCTAAGTAAAACTTTATTGATAGTCTATGACTTGTGGAACTGTTTCACGTCTTTCCATATAGTCCTTTAGGTTGTTGAAGAATAACTGCTG
>Ga0208487_1000365_pt1 | contig 11206 bp, 10 predicted proteins | sample LakMenEpi21Sep12_FD_150723 | JGI IMG/M metagenome (GOLD analysis project Ga0208487, IMG submission 150723) | Freshwater microbial communities from Lake Mendota, WI - 21SEP2012 deep hole epilimnion (SPAdes) | ecosystem: Environmental > Aquatic > Freshwater > Lake > Epilimnion/Euphotic zone ...
TTTTGTTATTAGATGGTGAGGGCATCGCTTGCTCTACCGGCTCTGCTTGCAGCGCTGGTGTACAGCGGCCAAGCCATGTCTTAATGGCAATGGGATTAACCGAGGATGAAACCACCTCTACTTTGAGATTTTCACTTAGTTATTCAAATACTATTAATGAAATTGCAAAACTTGGCTCGGTAATTGCCACAGTAGTTGCAAGATCAAAAGCTGCATCTGGGAAAAAATGACAAAATTAAAGGTAATCGCAGCAATGAGTGGTGGGGTTGATTCTGCAGTTGCTGCTGCCCGAGCCGTTGATGCCGGTTATGAAGTAGTTGGTGTGCACCTTGCCTTATCTAGTAATCCGCAAAAGTATCGATCTGGGGCTAGAGGTTGTTGCACAATTGAAGATTCACATGATGCCAGGCGCGCCGCTGATGTAATTGGCATACCTTTTTATATCTGGGATATGGCAGAGGAGTTTCACAAAGGAGTAGTTGAAAACTTTTTATCTGAGTATCAAGCAGGCCGAACTCCTAATCCGTGTTTGCGATGTAATGAGAAAATCAAATTTGAAGCTGTGTTAGATCGAGCTAAAGCATTGGGTTTTGATGGTGTAGTTACCGGTCATTATGCACTCACTAAAGATGGCCCAGATGGAAAAACATTACATCGAGCAGCAGATATTGAGAAAGATCAATCCTATGTATTAGCAGTTTTACGAAGAGATCAAATTGAGGGTGCAATATTTCCCCTCGGTGATACGGTTAAAACTGATACCAGGAAAGAGGCTAAGGAGCGAGGGTTATTTGTGGCAAATAAACCTGATTCACATGACATCTGTTTTGTGCCATCTGGTGATAACGCTGGCTGGTTGCGGGACAAATTAGGAAGTGAAACTGGCGATATTCTTGATCAAAGTGGCAACAAACTAGGTGAGCACAAAGGTGCTTATACCTACACCATAGGTCAGCGCCGCGGTTTAGCATTAACTGTGCCTGATAAAAGCGGTGAACCAAGATATGTATTAAAAATTGAACCTAAGAGTAATACGGTCGTGGTAGGTACACATGAAAATTTGGCGGTCAACACAATTATTGCTACCCCACCTGTTTGGTGTGGTGCAATTCCTGAAGTTAATCAAGAGTTAAGAGGATTTGCTCAGGTAAGAGCACATGGCTCACCACTTGCTACAAGTTATAAATTTGATGGTCAAAATTTAATTGCAAACTTAGATGAACCAGTCTTTGGTTTGGCAACCGGGCAGGCATTAGTTATTTATGATGGTGATCGAGTAGTTGGCTCTGCCACTATCTGCGAAACGATTTAATATGAGTGCTGAAATAAGGCATAAGATTCAAGAGTTATCGGAAGAGATTAGAGATCATCAATTTAAGTATTATGTTTTAGATGATCCATCAATTACTGATGCCGCTTTTGATAAGTTATGGAATCAATTACTTGAACTAGAGCGTAAGTATCCGCAATACAAACTTGAAAGCTCGCCAACTTTAGAGGTGGGGGGTGGGTTTTCCACCAGCTTTGCGCAATATGATCATATTGAAAAGATGATGAGCCTAGATAACGTCTTTGATGATGGTGAATTAGATACTTGGTTTGATCGCATTGATAAGGCAGGGATTAAAAACACCTGGTTATGCGAGGTTAAAGTGGATGGGTTAGCGATCAATTTACTTTATGAAAATGGTCGATTAAGTAGAGCACTTACACGAGGCAATGGCGCTACCGGTGAAGATGTAACTTTAAATGTTAAAACAATTAAATCAGTACCAACTGAATTAATCGGCAAAGATATTCCAAAGCAACTTGAGGTTCGAGGGGAAATTTTCTTTCCACTAAAAGCTTTTGATGACTTAAATGATTCATTAGTAGATCTTGGTAAGCCAAGGTTTGCAAATCCAAGAAATGCAGCCGCTGGGTCATTAAGGCAAAAGGATCCAAAGATCACCGCTAGCCGGCCCCTTGATTTAGTTGTACATGGAATTGGAGCAGCCACTGGAATCTCATTTGATAAACAATCTAAAGCATATGAATTATTAAAAGGTTGGGGCCTGCCAACTAGCGCCAGATATAAAGTAGTTTCAGATCGAAAACAAGTTAAAGAATTTATCGATGAGTATGAGAAAAATCGTCATAATGTCGAACACGAAATAGATGGTGTAGTTATCAAGGTAAATGAAATTGATGTTCAAAATACTCTGGGCTTTACCTCACGAGCTCCTAAATGGGCGATTGCTTATAAATATCCGCCCGAGGAGGTAAGTACTAAATTAATTGATATTCGTGTCAGCGTTGGTAGGACTGGTCGAGTGACGCCATTTGCCTTTATGGAGCCAGTGAAAGTGGCTGGATCAACAATCACTAATGCCACATTACATAACAGTCAAGAAATAATAAGAAAAGGTGTCTTAATTGGTGACACAGTTCTAATTAGAAAAGCAGGTGATGTAATTCCTGAAGTTTTAGCACCAATAATTGAAAAACGAGATGGCACAGAACGCGCATTTGTTATGCCAACTAAATGTCCTGATTGTGGATCTAAATTGCGAGCAATGAGTCAGGGTGATGTTGATATTAGGTGCCCTAACTCGCAGAGCTGTCCTGCTCAAGTAGTAGAACGATTATTTTATATTGGCTCAAGAAGTGCCTTAGATATTGATGTACTTGGTTATGAAGCAGCTACCGCGTTGCTCAGTGATAAATTAGTAGTAGATGAAGGTGATCTATTTTCCTTAACCCTAAAAGATTTAAGTAAATCAGAATTTTTTGTTAAAAAAGATGGCACTAGAAGTGTAATTGCAGATCGGTTTATCGCTGGCTTAGAATTAGCAAAAACTAGACCACTTTGGCGTGTGTTAGTTGCGTTATCAATTAGACATGTTGGACCAACAAGTGCCAAGGCATTAGCCGATAAGTTTGGCTCCCTGATCAATATTCAAAAAGCAAACAGAGAAGAGCTGGCAGCGATAGATGGTGTTGGTGAGATTATGGCGGATGCAATTATTGAATGGTTTGATCTTGACTGGCATAAGCAAATAATCAAAAAATGGGAAAAAGCTGGCGTAGTTTTGGTTGATGCACCGAAGGAAAAACTCAAGCAAACCTTAGCTGGCTTAACGATAGTAGTTACTGGTTCGCTAATTGATTTCACACGGGATGGTGCTACTGAGGCGATTGTTTCAAGAGGTGGTAAGGCTGCTGCCTCAGTTTCGAGTAAAACTGATTTCGTTGTGGCAGGTGATGCCGCCGGTTCTAAGTTGGATAAGGCTCAAGAATTGGGTATTACTATTCTAGATGAGGCTGGATTTAAATCTTTACTTGATAAGGGGATAAACTAAGAGCATGAATTTACTTGAAGAGTCAACACGAGAGCTGCCTATTCCACCAGTTGGTTTTGGTTTAATTGCATTTAGCGTACTTGCACTTTTGCTTTATTTAACTCTTAGAATTGATAGAGATTAATTATTCAAACTGAGCAAAAAGAGTTTGCCATTGTTGGTGGAACTTTTGACCCTATTCATCTTGGACATTTACACCTGATAAAAGAGGTCGCAAATAAATTTGATAAAGTCTTAGTAATTCCATCTGGAAAACCCTGGCTAAAACCACACACCCCAATCGCTTCTGCCCAACAAAGGTTTCAAATGGCTGATTTAGCTATTACCTCTATGGGGCTATCTGGAAAAGTTGAAGTACTTCCACTTGAGGTAAATAGAGATGGCGATAGTTACACCCTAGATACCGTTAATGAATTATCAATGAAGTACCCAAATACAAATTTCACACTTATATTAGGAAGTGATGCTGCAAAAAGTATCGGACAATGGCATAAATCGGCAGAGTTATTACAAAAGGTAAAGGTATTAGTCATCAGTCGACCAGGCTCTGCACCTTCTGATTTTGATGAAGTAAATATCAAAGCTTTAGATATATCATCAACTAAGGTTAGGAAATCAATTTCAGAGCGAGAGAATGTGAGTAATTTATTACCAGCCAAAGTAGTCACATTTATTCGAGAGTATGGGTTATATGGCAGTAGGTAATAGAACTTTAGAATTAACCAAGATTGCCGCAGCTGCCTTAGCTGAAAAACTAGGCAGTGAGATTGTGGCAATAGATTTGTCAGGGCAATTAGTTTTAAACCAAGTATTTTTATTAGTTACTGGAAACAATGAGCCGCAGTTGCAGGCGCTCTCAGAAGAGGTGCAAAAGAAATTAGCGCAAGCCGGGGAAAAGCCAATCCGAAAAGAGGGAAGTGGATCTTGGGTGCTGCTAGATTACACAGACTTGGTAGTGCATATTCAGAGCACCGAGCTAAGAAATTACTACATGCTCGATCGGCTTTGGAATGATTGCCCAAAAATAGATTTAGGACTAGAAAAGAGCGTTCGTTAATGAGTAAATCAGAATCACCAATTCGTATCGTACTTTGGCGCCATGGCCAGACAGATTGGAATGTAGAGAATCGGTTTCAAGGTAGTTCTGATATTCCATTAAATAAGGTGGGTGAGTATCAGGTAGTAGAGGCGGCAAAAGTATTGGCCGCATTAAAACCAGATCGAATTGTTTCAAGTGATTTAATTAGAGCACAAAAAACAGCAGCTGCTCTTGCTGAATTAACCAATAAAAAAGTTGAGATTAATCCAGATATTAGAGAGACAAACGGTGGACTTTGGGAGGGTAAAACAGCTGATGAAAATCGGGCATCCCATGGTGCGTTATTTACAAGTTGGTATGAAGGTGGCGATGAACCAGCAGGTGAAATTGGTGAGCGCAGAAGTGATGTTGCAAAACGAGCAGTAGCTGCAATTGAAAAAGAAACAGAGAACTTTTCCGGCACTATTGTTTTTGTTACCCATGGTGGCACAGTTCGAAGTGTGCTTGGTTCAATATTAAATTTACCGATTGGGCATTGGGGAATTATTGGTGGTTTATCAAATGCATGTTGGTCGGTATTGGAGTTAACAAAGCACCACACTGGAACTAGATGGTATTTAGCAGAGCACAATGCCGGATCATTACCTGAGCCTGTCTTTGGAGATGATGCGGTTAATTAGATAAGGTTGCCCCTTACGATTTAAAAATCAAGCGGGGCTGTAGCGCAGTTGGTAGCGCACTTGCATGGCATGCAAGGGGTCAGGGGTTCAAATCCCCTCAGCTCCACTTTAAAATAGATTAAAAAGAAAGATTAAAAAGGGAGTATTTGTGCCAAAAGCTTTAGTGATTCCAAAAAATTGGAGCGCAGCTGATATTCCTGATTTAACTGGTAAAAAATTCTTAATCACCGGTGCTACTTCAGGGATTGGTTTGGCAGCAGCTACACAACTTGCCCGTAGAAATGCTCATGTTTATATCACCGCTCGAAGTGTGGAAAAAGCTCGGGTTGCTATCAAGCAAATCGGACCTGGCCTAGTTGATTACCTACTTATGGATTTAACAGATTTAGAATCTGTTAAAAAAGCAGCCACCAGAGTTGATCGCGAATTTGATGTGGTAATTCTTAATGCCGGAGTTATGGCCACACCATTTAGAAAAACTGTTGATGGATTTGAATTACAGCTAGGCACCAACCATCTAGGTCACTTTGCCTTTGCTGGTTTAATTAAAGATCAAATTAAAGATCGCCTAGTAGTTGTTTCAAGTTTTGCCCACCGAATGGGAAATTTTGGCGATAACTCAATCCCAACCATTAAAAATATGATGCTAGGTATTGGTAAGTATCAAAAGTGGCAAGTTTATGGCGCAAGCAAATTAGCTAATTTGTTATTTGTATCTGAGCTAGAGCGCTTACGCATTCAAAATAATTGGTCATTTATTCCAATAGCGGTTCATCCTGGTTACTCAGACACAAACTTACAAACTGTTGCCTCTCAAATGCGAGGTGCTGCAGCTGAGGAGAAAATAACAAAGTGGATAAATAAATTATTGGCCCAGCCAGCAGCAGCTGGTGCACTACCAACCTTGGCGGCAGCTGTTTATCCAGGGCTATATGGCGCAAGTTTTATTGGACCAGATGGATTCTTAGAGATTAAGGGTGCGCCTAAAGTAACTAGAGCTAGAGCTCTTGCCTATGATCAGGTGTTGGCAAAGAATTTATGGCAGGTAAGTGAAGAGTTAACTAAGGTTAGTTGGGCTTAGCGATGCATGAAGCGTATGACTTTAAAGCGGTGCAGGATAAGTGGCTGCCAATTTGGGACAAATTAGAACCATTTAAATCAGCTCGCGCCAATGATGATCGTCCAAAAAAATATGTATTAGATATGTTCCCCTATCCATCTGGGGATTTGCATATGGGACATGCTGAGGCTTACGCCCTAGGAGATGTAATTGCTAGATATTGGATTCAAAAAGGTTTTAATGTCATGCATCCAATTGGTTGGGATGCATTTGGATTACCAGCAGAAAATGCTGCAATTAAGCGAGATGCCGATCCAAGAGCTTGGACCTATGAAAATATTGAAGTACAAAAAGCATCGATGCGCAGATATGCCTGCTCCTTTGATTGGGATCGAGTACTCCACACATGTGACCCTGAGTATTACAAATGGAACCAATGGTTATTTCTTAAGATGTTTGAAAAGGGTTTGGCGTATCGAAAAGATTCAGCCGTAAATTGGTGCCCAGATTGCCAAACTGTATTGGCAAATGAGCAGGTAGTAGCCGGGTTATGTGAAAGATGTGATAGCGCAGTAACTAAAAAGAAATTAAATCAGTGGTATTTCAAGATCACCGATTATGCAGATCGCTTGCTAGATGACATGCAACAGTTAGAGGGTAAGTGGCCAGAGAAGGTGTTGCTTATGCAGCGCAACTGGATTGGACGATCTACGGGTGCGCAAGTTGATTTTGCAGTAGATAAGTTCGATCAAAAGATTACCGTCTACACCACCCGGCCAGACACCTTATATGGTGCAACATTTATGGTGGTAGCAGCAGATTCAGAGTTGGCGGCAAAATTAGTTGCCGGTAGCAAAGTAGAGGGTGAATTTAAAAAGTATTTAGAGAGTGTTAAATCTGCCAGCGATATTGATCGCCTGGCAACAGATCGAGTGAAAACTGGCATCTTTTTAGAGCAGTATGCAATTAACCCAGTTAATAATGAAAAAATTCCAATTTGGGCCTCAGATTATGTGTTAGCAGATTATGGAACTGGTGCGATTATGGCAGTGCCAGCTCATGATCAACGAGATTTAGATTTTGCAAAAGCGATGAAATTACCAGTGCGAGTAGTGATCGATACTGGGTTAGAGGATCCAAATATCTCAGGGGTAGCCACCTCAGGTGATGGCAAGGTAATTAACTCAGGATCTATCTCTGGTTTAAGCAAAGATGCTGCAATTGAAAAAATAATTAAAGAGTTAGCGGATAAAAAGGTAGGTAAAGCTACTAAAAATTACCGCTTGCGAGATTGGTTGATCTCACGGCAAAGATTTTGGGGTACACCAATTCCAATTATCCATTGCGATGGTTGTGGATTAGTGCCAGTACCAGAGTCGCAATTACCGGTGGCATTACCGCAGGCAAAGGGATTAGATCTAAAGCCAAAGGGATCCAGCCCACTAGGGGCAGCATCTGATTGGGTAAATGTTAAGTGTCCAAAATGTAATAAAGATGCCAAGCGGGATGCAGACACGATGGATACATTTGTGGACTCCTCTTGGTATTTTCTTCGTTACACCTCAGTTAACAATCATGATGTTGCCTTTGATAAAAAAGCTGTAGAAACTTGGCTACCAGTAGATCAATATGTAGGTGGGGTAACCCATGCCATCTTGCACCTTTTATACTCAAGATTTTTCACCAAAGTTTTAAATGATATGGGGCTATTAAATTTTAATGAACCATTTACTAGATTATTAAACCAAGGCATGGTGTTAATGGATGGCTCAGCGATGAGTAAGAGCCGGGGTAATTTAGTTAAATTATCGGAGGAGTTAGATAAACATGGCGTGGATGCCATCAGAGTTTCATTAGTTTTTGCCGGACCCCCTGAGGATGATGTGGATTGGTCAGATGTATCACCAGCTGGTTCATTAAAGTTTTTAAATCGTGCCTGGCGCATAAGCCAAGAGGTAACAAGTAAGCCAGGAGTTGATTTTAAAACCGGTAATTTAGAGTTACGCAAAGTAACCCATAAGACCTTAGCTGATATTGAGTTAGCGGTTGAATCCTTTAGATTTAATGTCACTATCGCAAGGATTATGGAGTTAGTCAATGCCACTAGAAAAGCAATTGACTCAGGATGTGGTGCGCAAGATCCTGCAGTGCGTGAGGCAGCAGAGGCGATTGCAATCTCACTTTCCTTAGTTGCCCCTTACACCGCTGAAGATATGTGGGAAAAATTAGGTCATAAACCTGCGATTGCAAATGCTGGTTGGCCAAAGATAGATCAATCTTTAATCGGCGCCGATAATGTAATTGCGATTTTGCAGGTAAATGGCAAGATCAAAGATCGGATTGAGGTATCCCCAAATATCTCAAATGCGGAGTTAGAACAACTTGCCCGAGAAAATGCTGAGATTAAAGCCGCCTTAATTGGCCAAGTTGTGAAGAAAGTAATAACTGTTTCACCTAAATTAGTAAATTTTGTAATCTAATTCCAAGCAATTTAAGTTAAAGTTAGACCATGAAATTACTCCTGGCAGCAATTGTTTTGCTCACAACAATCACTCCAGCCCAAGCTGCAAGCTCAGGCGGCGGATCAGCGCCAGCGCCAGCGCCAGCTCAAAAGCCAGTATCGACAAATTTGCCCCTGACATCGGATGAGGTAAAAAAACATAATTCAGCAAGTGATTGCTGGAGCATTATTGATGGGGTTGTTTATGATTTAAGTAATTGGGTTGATTCACATCCAGGAGGATCTTCCAGAATTACTGCTATCTGTGGCAAGGATGGCACCTCAAACTTCCTTGGCCAACACAATAATTCAAACTCTGCTAAATCTAGGCTAAAAGGATTTGAGTTAGGAAAATTAGAGGCTGCTGCTAAAGCTGATACCCCAACGCCAGCCGCAACAGCTGCCAAGCAGTTATCCGCATTCTTAAGTGAGGCAGATGCACTTATCAAGCAGAAAAACTTCACCGCAGCTCTTAACTTGTTAAAGCAAGCAGATAGAAGTTATGCAAATAACGCCGATGTTAATAATTTATTAGGATTTAGTAGTAGAAATCTTAAACAATTTTCCGCCTCTGCTAAGTACTACCAAAAAGCCTTAAAAATAAATCCAAATCATTTAGGGGCGTTAGAGTATCAAGGCGAGCTATTCCTACAGACTAAAAAAGTCTCATCAGCAAAGAAAAACCTTGCTAAATTGAAGAAGCTTTGTGGTGAAAATTGTGAAGAGTATTTGGATTTAAAGAAAGCTATAGGTAGTAAGTAAAGTTGTTTTCCATTCTGCGCGCTTGTCATATTGGGCCAACAAGTGCGGTAACTTTAATTTCATTTCTCCTAGCATCCTCCCTCTGGTGGGAGGGCCCAGCTCTTGTAATTGCATTTGGCGTTTTTCTAGGTCAACTATTAGTTGGTTTTACTAATGATTTATATGATTATCAGGATGATCTAAAACATAAACGCATCGATAAGCCATTAGTTTCTGGCAAGATCACAACTGCTCAGCTTACTAGAGCGATAAAAATTGTTACCCCTCTTGCGATCTTAGTAAATTTATTTGGCCCTCTAGGAGTTAATGGCGGGTTAATTTACTTATTAGGTGTTGGCTTAGGTGTTTCCTATAACTTTTACTTCAAATTTACTCTCCTTTCGCCATTGCCATATGCCTTGGCATTTGCCGCATTAGTGGCTTGCATTGTGGTGGCAACAGATCGCACCCCACCGCTTTGGTTATTAATCTCAGCTGCCTGCCTTGGGGTAGCAGCGCATTTTGCTAATGTAATTAAGGATATAAATGAGGATTTAAAATCTGAGATTATTGGCTTGCCCCAAAAATTGGGTAAGAAAGCCTCTCGAGTAATAATCGGCATCCTATTAATTGGCACAACATTATTGCTCAATTCAGTTACTCCCAGCCCTGTGCTATTAAGTATTGGATTGGTAGGTGCTGGGATCACCTTATTTGCTAGTGATAAATTAATTTTTAAAGTATTAATGATTACAGTTATTGTGGATTTAATCTTGCTACTAAATGCCGCCGATTCCCAAATTGGTTCACTAGTAATTTAATACTTGCAATTGGGTAAAGTTGTAAGTTGTGCCACCAAAGGCTCCATGACCCCAAACTGAGCGTAAATGGTAGGCAAGTTCACAGAATCTTCACCTAAATCGAGTTAGGAATGGCGTAGATATCAAACCAAAAAGCCTAAACTTCACTTACGCTATGGGCCAGCCAAAGGTCCAATAAGTTAAGGGGAGAGTAAATATGAATGAAGAAGAGTTAATTGAAACCTGGAATAAGCAAAGAGGGCAGATCATCTCTGCTCAGATGCAACCAGTATTAGTATTAATTGCAACCTTTGTACTATCTGCACTAGGTTACTTTGATAAGGCAACAGATGAGGCTAAGTACTTTGCGCTAGTTGTAGTTGCAGTGACTGGAATTTTGACTACCTTAAATCAATACGCTGCAATCCGTGAGGGTGAAGCAGTATGTGATGATCTTGCTAAGGTTGCAAAGAAGAGCGCGCTAGCTACAAAAATTGCTAGCTCACGTTCATTTGTATCAGCAACTGCAGCCTTAATCGTGGTGCTAGATATCGTGGTATTTGTGGTTGCATACCTTGCAATCTTTGGTATGTAATTAAGCAATGAAAGAGTTTTTACTTACATTAGCACCTCTAGTGATTTTGCTAGGGGTGTTTTTGTATCGATATGAAAAGCCAAAGCCACCAAAAAATAAGAGCACAGGCCGCGGCGGCGATTTCGCTGAGTAATTGCCTTAACTAAGTAACTTAAAGTAATTAATGCCGGCACCAATTGTTATCTATGATGGTGAGTGTAACTTTTGCTTGCAATCTGTTAATTGGGTAGGTAAAAAACTAGATATTAGATCAATCGCCTTTCAAAGAGCTGATTTAGCAAAGTATGGTTTAACCCTAAATGAGTGTCGCCAGCAGGTATTTGTCATTGACGGTGATAAAAAATATGGCGCAATAGATGCGGTGATTTTTTTACTAAAAAAACGTGGCAATAAGCTACTTTCTCTATCTTTAAAGCTACTTGGCCCACTTAGTAGGAGGGGATACTTTTG
>Ga0208487_1000378_pt1 | contig 10912 bp, 9 predicted proteins | sample LakMenEpi21Sep12_FD_150723 | JGI IMG/M metagenome (GOLD analysis project Ga0208487, IMG submission 150723) | Freshwater microbial communities from Lake Mendota, WI - 21SEP2012 deep hole epilimnion (SPAdes) | ecosystem: Environmental > Aquatic > Freshwater > Lake > Epilimnion/Euphotic zone ...
CTAATCATTGACTCTGTGCAGACCATTGGTAGCTCTGCAGCAGATGGCGCACCTGGTGGTGTTACGCAAGTTCGCGAAGTTGCAGGTGCGTTGATTCGTATTTGCAAAGATCGTGACATTACCTTGCTTCTAGTTGGTCACGTGACAAAAGATGGATCAATTGCAGGCCCTCGCTTACTAGAACACATCGTTGATGTTGTTTTGCAGTTTGAAGGTGAGCGCCATTCACGTCTTCGTTTAATTCGAGCAATCAAAAATCGCTTTGGTGCATCTGATGAAGTTGGATGTTTTGATTTAAGTGATACTGGAATTGAATCTGTACTAGACCCAACAGGATTGTTCACTTCTCGTCACACCGAACCAGTTCCTGGAACATGTGTCACCGTTACTCTTGAAGGACGCCGCCCTTTGTTAGCTGAAATTCAAGCGCTAGTTTCTGCAGGACGTGAAAATGATTATGGAAATGCACGTCGAGTTGTCTCTGGTTTGGACTCTGCTCGCACATCAATGACCCTTGCAGTTCTTGAGCTACGTGCAAATGTGCGTGTAGGCGGACGTGATGTGTACGCGGCAACAGTCGGCGGCATGAAAATGACCGAGCCAGCAGCTGATTTAGCACTTGCTTTAGCGGTCGCATCTGCTGCAAAAGGTTTAGCACTTCCAGCAGATTTGGTTGCAATTGGTGAAGTTGGCCTAGCGGGAGAAATCCGCAAGGTAAGTGGTGTAAACCGCAGACTTCAAGAGGCCTACCGACTTGGCTTTAAACGCGCATTAGTTCCAACTGGATCAGATACAAAGATTGATGGCATGGAGATCGTTGAAGTTTCACGGCTAGATGCCGCACTAAAACGGGTAAAAATCACCGGCGAATGAGCTCGCTAGAAAAACCAATTCTTACTTGGTTTAAGAAAAACAAACGAGATCTTCCTTGGCGCGAGACAACACCGTGGGGTGTGATGGTCAGCGAATACATGTTGCAACAAACCCCGGTTAATCGCGTTTTACCTAAATGGCAGGAATGGATGGAGCGGTGGCCAACTCCAAAAGATTTAGCAGAAGCAACACCAGCCCAAGTAATTACTGCATGGGGGCGTCTGGGTTATCCACGTCGTGCTCTTCGATTACATGCTGCAGCACAAATTATTGCTGAAGACTTCAACAATCAAGTTCCCGAAGATCAAGAGACTTTGCAACTACTGCCTGGAATCGGTGAATACACCGCTGCAGCAATTGCAGCTTTTGCTTTCGAACAACGTTCTTTAGTTATGGATGTAAACATTAGGCGCTTACTTGTTCGTGCAATTGATGGCGAAGAACATCCAAAGCCAGCACCGACTGCAAAAGAAAAAGCACGACGCTTGGCAATATTGCCTGAAAAGAATGCACACCTTTGGGCAGCTGCAACGATGGAGCTTGGTGCATTAGTCTGCACATCAAAGAATCCGACCTGTGAATTATGTCCAATCATTGGTCAATGTAATTGGCGCAAAAATGGTTATCCAAAAACAGATCTTGTTAGAAAATCTCAAGATTGGCATGGCACCGATCGCAAATGCCGAGGAACAATTGTTCAAGCTTTGCGCGAGAATGAGTCACTCACTGAATCTGCAATTAAGAAATTGTGGCCAGATGAATCTCAGGTCGAAAAAGCCCTAAAAACACTACTAGAAGATCAATTAATTCAGGCACTTCCCCGTCGTCGATATAGACTTCCACAATGAGTTTCGTTGCAGAGCTTGAAAGTCACCTGGGTGTTTCCCTTATAACCGACCCAGATATCACCTCTACCTACTCGAAAGATCAAGCGCCTTTCGCTACATACTCACCTGCCGCAGCTGTCCTGTTGGCTCGCACAACCGAAGAGATTTCAAAGGCATTAGCTTTTTGTTCAGCGAGAAAAATTCCAGTAGTGACCCGTGGGGCAGGGAGTGGATTATCTGGCGGGGCAAATGCAGATTCAAACTCACTTGTTATTTCGCTTGAGAAAATGAATCAGATAATTGAAATTGACCCAGCCAACCAACTTGCAAGAGTTCAAGCAGGTGTCATCAACCTAGATTTAGATACAGCAGTTAAAGAGTTTGGGATGGCATATCTGCCTGATCCTGCAAGTCGAGATTGGTCCACACTGGGCGGAAATGTTGCAACAAATGCAGGTGGAATGTGTTGTGTGAAGTACGGAGTTACTTCTCACCATGTTCGGGCATTAAAAGTTGTTTTGTCTTCTGGTGAAGTAATTGAAGTTGGAAAAGCAACTAAAAAGTTTGTGACTACATTAGATTTAATGCATCTTTTCATTGGCTCTGAAGGAACATTAGGAATTGTTACCGAAATTACTGTCAACATCGTGCCACGTCCTAAGTCACCTGCAACACTCATTGCAACTTTTCCAAACATCAGCCAGGCTGCTGCAGCTTCAACAGAGTTACTAAAGTATCGGCCTTCAATGCTGGAGATCATTGATCAAACAACATTAAAGGCTGTTGAGGAATGGCATCCACTTGGCTTTGAGGTTGCCGGTTCAATTTTGTTGATGCAGCTGGATGAAAACTTCGAAGTTGGAGATGCAGCGATAGCCACCTGTCAATTACATGGAATGATCGATGGAATGTTTTCAACTGATCCTGGTGATGCTGCAGACTTAATTCGGGTTCGAAAGCTTGCGTATCCTGCTCTCGAACGTCTTGGCGCAACACTTCTTGATGACGTCGCTCTGCCGGTTACGAAAATTGCCGAGTTTGTCGGTTTAGTTGAGCAGTTGGCGGTAAAGCATCAATTAACTATTGGAATTTTTGGACATGCAGGAGATGGCAATATGCACCCAACCATCGTTCATGATCACGGGGATACCGATGGTGAAAAACGAGCCAAATCAGCATTTTCTGAGATCGTCCGAATAGCTCAGGCTCTAGGTGGGTCAGCAAGTGGTGAGCACGGGATCGGTTCGATTAAGCGGGAATTAGCTGCTGATGAACTCTCGAACTCCGTGATTGATATTCAAAGAGGAATAAAGAAGTTACTGGATCCAGCCGGAATTCTAAATCCTGGAAAAAAACTTCCTTAACGCGCTAGCTCTGCGGCTCGCAAAGCTATATCAATTGTTGAAATAGATACACGCATACGAAGATACTTTTCAAGTTCTGCGTACAAAATCTTTGATCCGCTTATTCCACCCGTAAACTTCACTGGTAAAGACTTTCGCACAAGAACTCCATCGGTACGGTTAACTAAATCACCTAGATGGCTAGCTGCTTTTGTTAAAATAGAGATTGCTTCAAGATCTCCAGCTTCTGCTGCACGATCGACAATCTTACTTAGAGCTGCAATTTCAGCGCGATCCTTTGAGTAAACAAAAGTCTTTACACCATCCCAGTCGCTAGCTTGAATTTCCTTGAGAATCTGATCTGAAAGTGAACCTTCGTTAATCTTACCTTTTTTCTCAAGTTCGAAAAGTGAAAGTCGAATTGCCTCTTTACCAATCCAATACCCTGCACCTTCATCACCAAGCAGATAACCCCAACCCCCAATTTTGTGGGCTTCAGATTTTTCATCAATTGCATAAGCAACAGACCCTGTTCCTGCGTACAACAAAATTCCTTCACCAACTTCGAAATTAGCCCTGTAAGCGAGTTCAATATCGGAAACAACTCTTGACGGACACCTAAAGGATGTTTCAATCTCTCTTTCGATTGAGCCATCGTTAGTTACGCCCGTAATACCCATGTAAACAGCTGAAACTTTGGAATCTTTTATCTCTTCTGAAATCTCACTTAAAACTCGTCTCATTCGTTCTAATGAAGCCTCGCGATAGATGTGTCCATCCATGGCATCCCGGCGACCCGAAGCTACGGTGCCACTGTCGTTAATCAACACCCACTTCGTAGCCGAAGCGCCCGCATCAATTCCCAAAAAGTTCATGCTCTAGCCTTTCACAGCGCCGGCAGTTAATCCCTTGATGAATTGCTCGGAGAGAATCAAATAAAGAATTATGAGCGGCAAGGCGGCCATGGTGAGGCCTGCGAAGAGCACTCCCCACTGAGATGCGTACTGCCCAAAGAAGACCGTTAGCCCTTGCATGATCGTCTTATTTTCTGGACTCTGCAGAAATACCAAAGGCAAGAAGAAGTCGTTCCAGATCGGAATCGCAGAATAAATCGCGACAATCGCCATTCCAGGGCGAACAAGTGGAACTAGGACTCGAGTTAAGAGTTGGAACTCTGAAGCACCGTCAATTCGAGCGGCGTTGTCCAAATCTGAAGGTAGCGATCTAAAGAAACCGCTCATGATAAACACTGCTGCAGGCAGTGCACCCGATGAGTAAACCAAAATCAATCCAATATGCGAATCTAGAAGATTCATCCATTTTAGTTGAATGAAGAGAGGAAGAATCGCGAGCTTAGCTGGAATAAGCATTCCAGTTAAAATAAATCCGAAAATTAGAGCATTACCTTTAAAGTTATAGCGACCCAGAATAAATCCGGCACCGAGTGCACATATCAGAATCACTACTAGTGAACCGCCGGTAACGATTAGTGAATTCTTCAAGTAAGTTGCAAAAGCTCCATCAGACCAAACCTGTTGAAAGTTTTCCCAATGAGGATCTCTTGCAAGTGAGAATGGGTTCGAGGCAAAACTATTAGTTTCGCGAAGTGCAGAATTGAATAGAAAGAACACAGGTAAAAGCACCATGAATGCATTTATGATCAATACTGACCTAAAGAACAATTTTGACGAGAGTACTGCTATCACTGCTCTACCTCGCGCTTACGTAGGAAATGCTGTCCGATTGCCGCACCTAAACCAACAATTACGAAAATAAAGACACCGAGTGCTGAACCCACACCCACTTCATTGGCATTCGAATCGACTGACCCAAAGGAGAGTCGATAAAACATAAGCGCCAAGGTGTCAGTTGCTCCGGCGGGATTTCCGTTAGATCCACCAAGTACAAATGGAAGATCAAACCATTCATAAGCGCCAATAAAAGTAAGGATGGTAATAATCGTCATTGAAGGCGCAAGCAGCGGAAACATAATCTTTCTGAAAATTTGACCCTCACTAGCACCATCAATTCGAGCAGCCTCTAAATACTCCTGATTAATGGCGTTTAAACCTGCTAGAAAAATAATCGCAGGAAATCCAACCCAACGCCATAAGTTGATAAAGACAAGTGTGGGAAGAGCTGTGCTCATGCTGCCCAGCCAGGGTTTAGCTAAAGATTCAAACCCTAAATCATTAATAATCATGTTAATCGGTCCATAGTAGGGATCAAGCATCACCTGCCACATGTAACCGACAACCACCAGCGAAAAGATCACTGGCAGGAATGTCACTGTTCTAAAGAACCTTTGTCCACGCTTTAACCTAAATAGGGAATACGCAATAAGTAATCCGAGCGAAGTCTGCAAGATCATAATTGCAATGAATACAAGGGTGTTGTGGCGAAGCGCCATGAGGAATTGATCTTTGAATGGGTACTCGAACAAGCGTTGAAAGTTAGCTAAACCAGCAAAGCCTCCGCGCTGAAAACCTTCCCACTTGAAAAATGCGTAGCTCAGTGTTGTAACTGCTGGGACGGTTGTAAAAACCAATATCGTCAAGATTGCAGGAGTTAGCAACAGCGCAATGTATTTGCGTTGCTCTCGCTTTAATCCAGTTACAGCCACTCAAAGACTCCTTTATAAATAAGAAAACATTGGGCGCAGGACTTTTCCTGCGCCCAATGCTCGATTTCTTAGCTCTTACCCTTTTGTGGTGCGTACCAAGAAGCTACAGCTGTCTGAACATCCTTTGCGAGTTGCTCTGGAGTTGTGCCACCAGTGATCAACTTCTGGAAGCCAGGCTGCAAGATATTTGAACTTGTTGGTGTCGCATAACGGAAACCAACTACGTTCAAGAATGGAGTTCCAAGTGAAGTACGACCTGTGTTAATCGCCTTTACTACTGGATCTGTGATTTTAACGAATGGAGCTGTTGGGATAAATGCAATCTCATCAACCAAAGCCTGTCCAAACTCCTTTGAAGCTAGGAAGTTTAGGAACTTGATTGATGCTGCTTTATTTGCAGTCTTTGCGTTGATTGCATATGCGCCATCTGCCCAGGTTGATACGTACTTCTTAGCACCTGGTGACTTTGCAACCGGTGGAATCCATCCTGCTTGCAATGATGGGTTCAAGCTACGGAAGTAGCCGAGCTCATAGTTTCCACCAATGTAGAACGCAGCTTTTTCATTAGCGAAAAGTCCACGTGCAGTGTTGTAATCAATACCTTCAAAACCAGCAGGCATGTATTGAACTAGGTCCTTTACCGCCTTGAGGCTTGCTACATACGCCTTGTCGGTGAATGTCTTCTTTCCAGCTGCAACATCATTGAAGAACTGCGTTCCACCATAGAAAGTTGGACCAACTGAAGCGTGAAGTTGTTCAAGTGCTGGACCATTTCCACCGGCATTACCAAGTGGAAGCATTCCTGCAGCCTTAACCTTCTTAAACGCATTCATTAGCTGATCCCAGTTTGTTGGAAGCGCCTTAACGCCAGCCATTGCGAGCATGTCTGGGTTATAGAAGATTCCCATTGCAGAAATTGCATATGGGAAGCCGTACTGCTTCTTATCCTGATATCCCTGCGCTCCAGCAAGAATCCCTGCCTGAAGTTTTCCAAGTGCTGGAACATCCTTTGTTGTTAACGCCATGAAGTTACCAGCATCAGAAAGGTTTGCCATTCCACCGTATGGACGCATCTGAATGATGTCTGGGCCCTTACCTGCTGTAAGAGCAGTAGACACAATTGCGTTGTACTCAGTATTTAGATACGGAGTGAACTTAACCTTGATTCCTGGATTTCTTGATTCGAACTTTGCGATTTGACCTTCATAGAAAGCCTTATCTTCTGTGCGCCAGCTCCAGAATGTTAATTCTGTGTTAGCACTTGCTGGTAGCGCAGTAACTACTGGAACAGCGATTGCTGAAACAGCGAGTGCTGCTGCAACCAAGCCGCGTAGGCGGCGAGATGCGATTTTCACTTATTTCCTCCTCTTGTGCGGGACTTGGTTGGTGACAGAAGAACACCCTCGTTGCCTTCTATCTTTTTACCGGAGCGGCTTCCCACGGCCGATCTGGATTGATCCAGAGCTGACTTGGTGCCGCTCCAGTTTCTCTGTGCCAATGCGACACAGAGACAATCAACCACCGTTAGTTGTGCAATGCGACTTGAAGTCGCTCCGCTTCGGAAGGTGGTTTCCCGAGCGGATGTGTGAAGAACAACATCTGAAAGCGCTGTTGCAGTACTTCTAATCGCGTTCGTAATTAAAATAATTGTTACCCCACGTGATTTAAACTCCTCTATAACTTCAACAACATCCAATGTTGTTCCACTATGGCTGATTGCAACCAAACAATCTCCTGCTTTTAGTAATGACACGGATGTCAGCGCAGTGTGTGCATCTCTCCAAGCAACGGCATTCTTACCCTGACGATTGAGCTTTAACTGTAAATCCATTGCAACATAACCACTAGAAGCTAAACCAAATATTCCAATGGTTGGCGCTTTATCCCAAAGATCGACTACGTTCTTAAAACTCGTTACATCCAAACGCTCTGCAGTGGTTTGAATTGCACGAGAATCTGCCAATGCAATCTTGCGAATAATTTCTTCAATAGAATCTTCTGTTGTAATTCCGCTATCAAGTTCAGCAACACTGGAAAGGTTCAAACCAAGCCGGCTTACTTCACTAACCAGAGCCATGCGAAATTCAGGGTAACCCTTGTAGCCAATAGCTTTACTAAATCGAACAACTGAGGCAACTGATGTTGTTGAGAAATCTGCAAGTTGTGAAATATTCATTTGCGACACTCTTGTGGGATCTGACAAGACGCAGTTAGCAATTAGTGCTTCGCTTGCATGGAATGAGTTAAATGAACTTTTTATCTCACCCAAAAGGTCGCTGAAGTTGGTGCCAGGTGCTGGCACAACTGCTGACCTCTTTGTCATCAGAACCCCTCATGAAAATAACCTTCAAGAAATACTTGAGATGGTGAAAATTATCGCTCAAATAAGCAAGGGTCAAGGGAAAAACGGTAACGAATTGGCGTTATTTAAGTGCTTCTCGAATCCGGTTTGAAGAGGCAAGTAGCCGCTCACGGGCTGCCCCAGGCTCGATGTTGAGCAGAAGCATCAAGATTGCAACCTTTACTTCGTGGCCAGAAGCTTTCAACGCATCCGTGGATTCCTTTTTTGTAGCTCCAGTGGCTTTCTCGATAATCCGCACCGCTCGATCTTGCAGCTTTTCATTACTGATCTGCAGGTCCACCATCAAATTTCCAAAAGTCTTACCCAGTCGAACCATTGAAATAGTTGAAATCATGTTTAGCACCATTTTCTGTGCTGTACCAGATTTCAACCTAGTAGAGCCAGCCAAGAGTTCTGGTCCAGAGTCAACATCTAAAGCGTGATCACTAATCTTGCCTGCTTCAGAGTTTGGATTGCAGGTGATGGCAATAGTTAAAGCGCCAACCTTTTTCGCATACTCAAGTCCGCCAAGTACGTAAGGGGTACGACCACTGGCGGCGATACCAACAACAATATCGAGTTGAGAAACATTTGCAGATTTCATATCTGCTGCGCCAAGTTCTGGTTTATCTTCTGCACCTTCAGCTGGGCTTCGTAATGCAGTGTCACCACCGGCAATGAAAGCGAGGACTTGATCTGTCGAAACTGAAAATGTAGGTCCACATTCTGCAGCATCTAGAACGCCAAGACGACCCGATGTGCCTGCACCCAAATAAATCAATCGCCCACCTTGCAGCATTCGATCGACAACACCATCAATGGCTTTTTCAATTTTTGGTAAAACTAATGACACAGCTTTTGGTACTTCAGTATCACTCTCATTCATTGCCTGCAATAACTCAGAAACGGTCATCACATCAAGCATCTGGAACTTTGAATCTACTTGCTCTGTTCGCAGTAAACCTAGTTCTGGTTCTTTTGGAGAGCTGGTCATAGTTTCTAAAGAATAGGGCAGATGTTAAAAAGTATCTAGCAGCAACGAAATCCCTTACACTTACGGGATGATTCGCTACGCTCGCAAAGAGGATGCCCCACGCATACTTCAGCTGATTAAGGACCTGGCTGAGTATGAAAAAGCCCCCCTGGAGGCCAAAGCGACGCTTGAGCAGATCGAACAATCAATTTTTAGCGATAACCCAGTTGCCTATTGCCACGTTGCAGAAGATGACGGTCTTGTAGTTGGCATTTCTATTTGGTTCCTTAACTACTCAACATGGGTCGGCAAACCAGGTATCTATCTTGAAGATCTCTACGTAGACCCCGCGTATCGCGGCAAGGGTTATGGATTAGCTTTCTTAAAAGAGTTAGGAAAGATCTGCGTAGAACGTGATTACGAAAGATTGCAATGGTGGGTTCTGGATTGGAACCAACCAAGCATCGACTTCTACAAATCCCTAGGCGCAGTGCCCATGGATGAGTGGACGGTATATCGCGTTAGCGGCGACGCACTTAAAAAACTTGGAAGTTAATTAAGCTGTAGGCGCTTCAGCAAGATCTTCAGGAGTATCAGGCAGAGTTGCCTTTGGTGCTCCCTTGAAAGTAAAGGCTGCTTCTGCGCCTTCTCCTTCAACATCTACAACGATGATCTCGCCTGGCTTCAGTTCACCAAACAAAATGCGCTCTGACAATCCATCTTCGATTTCGCGTTGAATTACACGACGCAATGGACGTGCACCAAGCAACGGATCGTAACCACGCTCTGCAAGAAGATCTTTCGCAGCAGGTGTGAGCTCGATGCCCATGTCCTTTGCATGCAAACGATCATCAAGATTCTTAAGCATCAAATCAACGATCTGAATGATCTGTGGCTTAGTCAACTGGTGGAAGACGATGATGTCATCGATACGGTTGAGGAATTCTGGGCGGAAGTGTGACTTAAGTTCATCACTGACCTTGCCCTTCATGCGCTCATAATTTGTTAAATCATCATCGCTATTTGCAAAGCCAAGCCCAAGTGACTTAGAGATGTCACGAGTACCAAGGTTTGTTGTCATGATGATGACAGTATTCTTGAAATCTACTGTTCGCCCTTGTGAATCTGTTAGGCGACCATCTTCCAGAACTTGTAGAAGTGAGTTGAAGATATCTGGGTGTGCCTTTTCGATTTCATCGAAGAGAACAACTGAGAATGGCCGACGGCGGACCTTTTCAGTTAACTGTCCACCCTCGTCGTATCCAACATATCCTGGAGGTGCACCGAACAAACGTGAAGCGGTGTGACGTTCTGAGTATTCAGACATATCAAGTTGAATCAACGCATCTTGATCACCAAACAAGAATGAAGCAAGCGTGCGTGAAAGTTCGGTCTTACCAACACCTGAAGGACCTGCGAAAATAAATGATCCACCTGGACGTCGAGGATCTTTTAGACCTGCGCGAGTACGACGGATTGCTTGTGACAACGCCTTGATCGCTTGATCCTGTCCGATAACACGGTTGTGAAGTTCATCTTCCATGCGAAGCAGACGTGCAGTCTCTTCTTCTGTCAGTTTGAATACTGGAATTCCAGTTGACAGTGAAAGCACCTGAGCGATGAGTTCTTCATCAACTTCAGTGACCTTATCTAGATCTGTTGCCTTCCAATTCTTTTCAGCCTCATGCTTTTCGGCGATTAAATTCTTTTCCTTATCGCGAAGCGTTGCGGCTAATTCGAAATCCTGACCATCGATTGCAGACTCTTTTTCCTTGCGAGCACTTGCGATCTTGTCATCAAATTCGCGAAGTTCAGCTGGTGCTGTCATGCGCTTAATGCGAAGACGTGAACCTGCTTCATCGATTAGGTCGATCGCCTTGTCTGGCAAGAAACGATCTGAAACATAGCGATCAGCCATGTTTGCTGCCGCTG
>Ga0208487_1000383_pt1 | contig 10891 bp, 9 predicted proteins | sample LakMenEpi21Sep12_FD_150723 | JGI IMG/M metagenome (GOLD analysis project Ga0208487, IMG submission 150723) | Freshwater microbial communities from Lake Mendota, WI - 21SEP2012 deep hole epilimnion (SPAdes) | ecosystem: Environmental > Aquatic > Freshwater > Lake > Epilimnion/Euphotic zone ...
CAAGCATCCATTGGTAATTACCCAAACCAATAAATTCATTTGAATCTGGGTTCATAAAGCTAAAAAGAATTGTTCGAATACCCGGAATTACAAGTCCAGCAAGAAGTAAAACAAGCGCGGGTCCCAAGAGAATTACTAAGGCTAAGGGGCGAGCTTTTTTACCATTTGCACGACCGGCAATTGCAAAGAGAACTGCAAGTACAACAAAGAATGCACCGATCGCAGTAAAGACAGAGGTGAACTTAGGAATATTGGTCGAGAGAAATTCTGACATTTCCTATTTCACCTTTCTGCTTGTATGAATTATTTGGAATTGTAAGTGCGGAGGAGGCCACCCGTAAAGGTGACCTCCTCCGTTATTACTTTTTAGTGCTAGTTAGTTCTTAGGCCATGAAGCGTCGATTGCCTTTGTTACATCAGCAATTGACTTACCTTCACCGAACCATGCTGTGAACTCACGCCACATTGAACCTGCACCGACAGCAGCTGGCATTAAGTCAGATGCGTCGAATCCAAATGTTGACTTTGGATTTGCTAGGTATGTAGCAGCAAGCTTGTCTACCTGGTTCTTGTAAGCAGCTAGTGGAACACCGCTGTTTGCAGAGATCCAGTTATCAAGCTGTACACGTGATGTAGCAAATGTTGCTGATGATAGGTAAGCCTGTACTGCCTGTACTTCTGGACGTGATGAGAAAGCTGCTGTGAACTCTCCACCACCAACAACAGGAACAGTTACCTTTGAATTTGTAGCTGGTAGGTAGAACGCAAATGCATCACCTGTTGGTGAGATTGTTGCGCCTGATTCAGCAATGATGTTTCCGTAGAAAGAAGCCTGCTGAAGCATCATGCAACCCTTACCGCCAGGAATATCCTTACCTGCATCCTGGAATGTTGTTGTTGCAATTCCCTTAACGTTTCCAACCCACTTAGGATTCTGCATCCATGATGCAACCTTCTGCATTGATGAAACGATGCGTGGATCTGAGAACTTAATTGTGTGGTTTACCCAACCGTTGTAAACAGCTGAACCGTGATCGCGCAGAACAATCTGCTCTACCCAGTCAGTTGCTGGCCAACCTGTTGCTCCACCAGAACCTAGACCACCGCAGAATGCTGTCTTGCCATCTGCTGCCATCTTGTCTGCAAGAGCTGTCATTTGATCCCATGTTGTAGGAACTGTGTAACCAGCTGCCTTAAATTGCTTTGGTGAGTACCAAACTAGTGACTTCATGTTTGATCCGAATGGAGCTGCGTAGAACTTACCCTTAACTGTTCCGTACGCCTTCCATGACTTAGACCAGAAACGGTCAACGTTTGCTACAACAGCACGTGGAGCAACCTTTACTTTGCCTGTTTCAACAAGCTTTGCAAGAAGTCCTGGCTGTGGGATGAACGCTAGATCTGGAGCGTTGTTACCCTTAACACGAACAGGTAGCAATGCTTCGAACTGGTTTGATCCTTCGATCTTGATCTTTACACCTGTGCATGTTGTGAAATCTTTCCATGCAGTCTGAAGTGTTGTTAATTCTGGTTCAAGAATTGAAGTGAAGATAGTTACTGTCTTGCCCTTTAGTCCCTTGTAAGCAGTAAATGGATCACAGTTAACGTTAGCTGATGCTGAAGTTGATGTGACCAATGATGCTACGAGAGAAAGAGCAGCTGCAGCAGTTACTGCAAGAAGACCTTTTCTTTTCATTTTTATCCTTAAGGGGTCAGCGGTCCGGGTTCCATCTGAAACCCGCGTCCCGTGGTGGGTTAATTCTTGTGCGAGGGGTTGGCAGGAGCAAGGTAGGCGGCATGTAAAAGGTATGTATAACTACAACGATTTGGTAACTCGGGCGCAGGCTGAGCGTGGGATAGCCTGACCATATGAACCTCCTTGATGCCAACTCAGTTGTCTCAACTTTGGGCTTAATCGGCGTCCTTGGCATCATCTTTATGGAGACCGGACTGCTTATTGGTTTGGTGTTTCCGGGCGGTGAAGTTGTTTTCTTGGCCGGTATCGCCGCATCTGGATCAGGCGCTGCTGCGTTGGGCGATGCAAAACTTTCAACCCCGCTTTTGTTTACCTTGGCACCAATTGCAGCAATTGTTGGCGGCGAAGTTGGGTATTGGTTTGGTAAAAAGTATGGGCGCGCGTTTTTTGATCGACCAGATAGCCGCTTCTTTAATCAAAAGATGGTCGCAAAGATTGAAAAGTATCTAGCCACATATGGACCACGTAAAGCTTTAGTTTTTGGTCGCTTTATTCCATTTGCACGAACACTTATTAACCCAACATGTGGCATTGCTAATCTAGAACGCAGATTGTTTTCTACTTGGAATGCAATTGGTGCGATTATTTGGACACAGACTGCAATGGGAATTGGCTACTTCTTAGGTGATGTATTTGAAGAAAATGGTAATTACTTTATTATCGGAATCGTTGTACTGATTGTTGTTGGTACTTCGATTCCGTTGGCGCTAGAAATATTTAAAGAGCGCCAATCAAAGCGTTACAGACCTAAATCAGATAACTGATAAGCGGCACGGTATTCATATCCTGCCTCTTTGATTTTTGGTTCTGCGCCGCGTTCCACAATTACTGCAACACCAACAACAATTGCGCCAGCTTCAACAAGTGCTTCAACTGCAGTTAATACTGAACCACCAGTAGTTGATGTGTCTTCAACTGCTAAAACCCGCTTGCCCTTTACATCTGGACCTTCGATGCGACGTTGTAGACCGTGTGCTTTTTCGGCTTTGCGAACTACAAATGAATCAATCTTTTTTCCTTGGCTAGCTGCCACATGCATCATCGCGGTTGCAACTGGGTCTGCACCAAGTGTTAAACCACCTACTGCTTCGTAATCCAGGTCCTTTGTTAGATCAAGCATCACTTGGCCAACAAGTGGGGCTGCTACAGAATCCAGCGTTACGCGGCGCAGATCTACGTAGTAATCAGCTTCTTTACCGCTTGAAAGAATTACTTTCCCGTGTACAACTGCTTTGGTAAGGATCTGTTCCCTGAGTGTTTCGCGTGAATTCATAGGGAAACTGTACCGCTAGGCAAAACCGGGTTTACTCTCTACTTATGAACGCACAGAGGTTAGAAACCTCCCGCTTATTGCATCGGTTTGGCTTTGGTCCACGTCCAGGTGAGTATGCGCAAGCACTTATCGATGGTGTTGCCGCAACCCGAAGTAAGGTCTTAACAGTGCCTGCAGTTGATGCAGGTGCGGCAAAAGTCGTTGAACCAGAGATTACAGATTTGGGTCCACGTCCTAAGCCAAATACCGCAGAGATTGTTCCTTTTGCAATTGCAATGCGTTATCAAACACAACAGATGGTTGTGTGGTGGCTAGATCGTATGGCAGCAAGTGATCATGGTTTAACCGAGAAAATGACTTGGTTCTGGCACGGACACTGGGCAACATCAGTTGATAAATTGAATTACGCCCTGCCGATGTTTAAGCAGAACAAAACTTTACGTGCAACTTGTCTTGGAAATTTTGCAACCATGACAAAGGCCATGATTAACGATGGTGCATTGCAATTTTGGTTAGACGGACAAGACAACACATCTAAAGCACCAAATGAGAATTTGGGCCGCGAGCTGATGGAGCTCTTTACTTTGGGCGTTGGTCGCTATACCGAAGATGATGTAAAAAATATTTCACGGGTATTAACTGGTTATCAAGTGAACCGCAGTAATGGCACTGTAACTGTTAATCAAAATCGTCGAGACAAGAATCCAGTAAATTTGCTGGGAACAACCGCGGTCTTTACCGGTGACACTTTGGCAGATTTCTTAGTTGCTCGTGATGACAGTGCAAAGTTTGTCTCTGAGCGTTTGTGGTATCGCTTTATTTCAAGTACTGAAGATATGCCGGCAAGTTTTACGGCAAAGAGTGCATTTGCATCACGCGATATTTCTGCAGCAGTTGCGGCAATGGCAAATGATTCAGCGATGCGCGATGAAAAATATGCGATGGTGAAATCACCTGTCGAATGGTTTATCGCTGCTTGCCGAGCGCTAGAACTAACTCCGTCGCAGTTAAAGACTCCTGCACAGATGATTAACTTCTTGGAAAAGCTTGGCCAGGTTCCGTTTTATCCGCCAAATGTGGGTGGTTGGCCAGCAGGTGAAGCGTGGCTTTCATCTGCAACAGCTCAGTATCGAATCTCTTTTGCAACCTGGTTGATTAAGCAAAGTGATTTGCGAGTTCTTAAGTCATTAACTCCTGCTCAACGCATACTGCAAAGTGCTGATTGGCTGGGTGTTGCCGAATGGAGTCCACGTACCAAAAATGCTTTGCGTGATGCGCAAGCAGATCCAGCACAGTTTGCATTGCTTGCATTGTGCAGCCCTGAATACTTAGTGAGTGCATAGGAGACGACGATGGATACAGTAACCAGAAGAAAGTTTCTTAAGCTAACGTCAGGTGCGGTTGCAGTTGGTGCTGCAGCGCCATTGCTCAGCATCAATGAAATCGCACAAGCTGCAATTGATCGACCACTACCAGCTAATACTCCAATTTTGGTTGTCGTTACTTTGTATGGTGGTAACGATGGTTTGAACACCGTTGTTCCTTACACAGATCCTTTGTATTACTCATCTCGTCCAGAAATTTCATACAAAGCTGATCAAGTATTGCCTCTTGATGCAGAACTTGCTTTGAATCCTGCAATGAAGGGTCTAAAGGGTTTGTGGGATCAAAAGAAGGTCGCAATTGTTCGCGGTGTCGGTTATCCAAATCCAGATCACTCACACTTCTCATCAATGGCTAAGTGGCAGACCGCATCACCTGCAAAGCACATCAATACTGGTTGGCTAGGCCGTTGGATTGATTCCCAAAGTTCTGATCCAATGCTTGCAATCTCTTTAGGTTCTGTTTTGCCGCCAATGCTTGCTGGCGCAAAGCGATCAGGTTCTGCGTTGCCATTAGGTGGGTTAGTTATTCCTAAGGGAGTTCTTGCGAAGCAATGCGCGCAGTTATCGAAGGTTTCTAATAAGGATTCAAAGTTGATGGCTGCAGCAGCAACATCAATGCGCAACTTGTTTAGTGTTTCTGACAGTGTGCAGCCGGTATTGAAAGCCCCAGCACCAGTTGATCCAGATCTACCAACAACTAATGGTGGAAACGCTGGCGGAGATAGCAATTTGGCCCAGCAGTTAGATGTGGTCTCAAAGCTAATCGCTGCAGGATCGCCAACAAAGGTGTGGTCAGTTTCGCTGGGTGGTTTTGATACTCACGCAAATGAGGCAAATGCTCAGGCCGCTTTGTTAGGTGTTGTTTCTGAATCACTTACTCGCTTTATGGGTCAATTGAAATCAACTACTCGCAGCAATGATGTGACGATCATGGTTTATAGCGAGTTCGGTCGCCGTGTTATTGGAAATGGCTCACAAGGAACAGATCACGGAACTTCTGGACCAATGTTCTTGATTGGAAATTCAATCAAGGGTGGTTTCTACGGAGAACAACCATCGCTAAAGAATTTGTATAAGAATGATTTAGCGGTCACAACTGATTTCCGTGATGTCTATGCAACGGTAATTGAAAAGATTTTGAAGTCCCCGGTCGAGCCAACACTTGGCAAATGGTCGGGACGAATTAACTTCTTGTAATTATTTGTCTTCCTTGTAGACGATAACTTCGCTTTTGCGACGAGTTGCTAAACCTTTAGGTGGGTTTTCCTTCAGCAATGCATCTACTTCGATTCGCAGTTGGGCAACTTCAACTGCCATGTTAGCCATTGCAGATTCCAGTTCGATGATCCGCTTGATTCCTGCATGGTTGATGCCTTCGCCAACAAGTTTTTGTACAGCGCGCAACAAGGCAATATCTCGCAGTGAATATCTGCGGTTACGACCTTCGGTGCGCGATGGTGAAACCAAACCTAATTTGTCATACTGGCGCAAAGTTTGTGGGTGCATCCCTGAAATCTCAGCGGCAACTGAAATGACATAAACACCAGCGTCATCATCTGGTAATTGGTTCTTATCTACATCGCTCATATTTTTGCCTTATTCACAAGATCAACGCGCACATCTTCGCTGGCTGTTTCTTCTGCGAATTTCTTTAAGGCATCAAGTGCTTTTCCATCAACACGTTGTGGGACCTGAACTTCAACAGTGACCAATAAATCACCTGTAGTACTGCCTTTTGTGACCCCTCGGCCCTTTACGCGCAAGGTACGTCCAGTTGGAGTTCCAGGTGCAATACGAACAGTTACATAATCATCGGTCAAAGTTGGAACCTTGATGTCAGCACCTAATGCAGCTTCGGCAAAGGTAACGGGCAAAGTCAAAGTTAAGTTTTCACCTTTGCGACCAAAGATTGGGTGTGGCTTTACATGTAATTGAATAAACAAATCACCTGGGCCTGCTTCTCCGGGTGATCCTTTACCTTTCATGCGAATCTTTGCGCCATCATTAACTCCGGCGGGAACGCGTGCGGAAATATTTTGCGATTGTCCGCGATCCATCCCTAAACGAAGATCAAGAGTTGTGCCAAATACTGATTCGCGAAATGAAATCGTTGCTTCTGTTTGTAAATCCTGTCCTTTGCGCGGTCCACGACGACCAGCGGCTGCACCAAACAAGTTAGCGAAAATATCTTGTGGGTTTCCGCTTCCGAAGATGTCTCCGAAGTCTCCACCTTGAAAACCACCACCGGTTGGTGCACGAAAACCGCCGCGTTCAAACAATGAACGGGCTTCATCGTATTCGGCACGCTTTTTTGGATCAGACAAAATTTCGTAGGCTTCGGATACTGCTTTGAACTCTTCTTCTTTAGCAACATCGCCTTTTGTTTTATCTGGATGTAGATCACGTGCCAAAGCGCGGTATCTTTTTTTGATTTCATCGGCAGCAGCCTTCTTATCTACGCCCAGGACTTTATAAAAATCCTTCTCGTATAGATCTTTGGCTGCCATTTGTAATTATTCTCCTGCTGCCGGATCGGTTACAGCTACACGTGCTGGGCGCAAGATGCGCTCTTTGTACTTGTAACCAGGTTGCAAAATCTTTGTTGCTGTTGCAACTGAAACATCTGCTGATTCGTCGTGCATAAGCGCCTCATGAATTTGCGGATCAAAAGCTTCGCCTTCAGTGCCGTACTTTTCTAGGCCAATGCGCGAAGTGATTGAATTTAGCTGGTCTGCCACTGCTTTAAAGCCGCCGGTTAGCTCGCCATGCTGTTCTGCGCGATCAACATCATCAAGCAGTGCCAATAATTCAGTTAGGACTGCGCCGATTGCGCTTTCGTGGGCAACTGCGCGATCGCGTTCTACACGCTTTCGGTAATTTGCATACTCAGCCTGCAGGCGTTGCAAGTCAGCGGTAAGTGTTGCAACCGGGTCAGCTTCCTGACCCGGCTCAACAACTTCCTCTACAACTTCTTCAGTTGTATGTTCGCTCACTTACTGTCTTCCTCGATGACCTCAGCGTCTTCAACACCATCTTCTGCGGGTGCTGCTTCACCTTCAGCTGCACCGGCTGCGTACAACGCTGCACCTAGTGCTTGGCTAACGGTTGCAACTTTTTCAGTTGCAGACTTGATCATCTCGTAATTAGAACCACCAAGTGCGGTCTTAAGTTCTGCAAGAGCGGCTTCAGTCTCTGTCTTCTTCTCAAGTGCTTCACCTTGTGACAATTTTTCTTCATTGTCCTTGATGAACTTTTCAGTTGAGTACAGAAGTGAATCTCCAGCGTTACGGATCTCTGCTTCTTCCTTGCGCTGACGATCTTCTTCAGCGTGTGATTCAGCATCGGCCATCATGCGCTCGATTTCTTCCTTAGACAGTGCAGATCCACCAGTGATGGTCATGCTCTGCTCTTTACCTGTTCCAAGATCCTTTGCAGATACATGAACGATTCCGTTTGCATCAATATCAAAGGTAACTTCAATTTGTGGAACTCCACGTGGTGCAGGTGGCAGACCTGTTAGTTCAAACATTCCAAGCTTCTTGTTGTAAGCAGCCATTTCGCGCTCACCTTGGTATGCCTGAATCTGCACAGCTGGCTGATTGTCATCAGCAGTTGTAAATACTTCGCTGCGCTTTGTAGGAATAGTTGTGTTTCGCTCGATCAAACGTGTCATCACGCCACCCTTGGTTTCGATACCAAGTGAGAGCGGAGTAACGTCTAGGAGCAATACATCCTTAACTTCACCCTTTAAAACACCAGCTTGAAGCGATGCTCCAACTGCAACAACCTCGTCAGGGTTAACACCCTTGTTTGGCTCCTTGCCGCCAGTAAGTTCTTTTACTAGTTCAACAACTGCAGGCATACGAGTTGATCCACCAACTAGTACGACTGAATGAATCTTTGCAATTGGAATTCCAGCATCCTTTAGAACTGCTTGGAAAGGCTTCTTGCAACGCTCTAGCAGAGAAGAAGTTAACTGCTGGAACTGCGCGCGTGTAATTGTTTCATCCATGAACAGTGGATTCTTTTCAGCATCTACTGTGATGTATGGCAAATTAACTGATGCAGATTGTGATGACGATAATTCGATCTTTGCTTTTTCAGCAGCTTCACGAACACGTTGCATCGCCATCTTGTCTTTTGTTAAATCAATTCCATTTGCTGCACCAAAAGTTTGTACTAGGTGATCAACAAGTGCTTGATCCCAGTCATCTCCACCAAGGTTGTTATCGCCGTTAGTTGCCTTAACTTCAACAACACCATCGCCGATTTCTAGAAGTGAAACGTCAAATGTTCCACCACCAAGGTCGAATACAAGAATTGTTTGTTCCTTGTCGGCCTTATCTAAACCGTATGCGAGCGCTGCAGCAGTTGGCTCGTTGATAATACGAAGAACATTGAGACCAGCGATCTCGCCAGCTTCTTTTGTTGCTTGACGTTGTGCGTCATTGAAGTAAGCAGGAACGGTGATAACTGCATCCGTAACTGTTTCTCCAAGGTATGCCTCTGCATCGCGCTTTAGCTTTTGCAAAACGCGTGCTGAAATTTCTTGTGATGTGTACTTTTTGCCATCGATATCGATAGTCCAGTTAGTACCCATGTGACGCTTTACGGAACGGATTGTGCGTTCGACGTTTGTCACTGATTGACGCTTGGCAACCTCACCAACAAGGACTTCGCCGTTTTTAGCAAAAGCCACGATCGATGGGGTTGTGCGTGCACCTTCTGCGTTGGCGATAACTGTTGGCTCGCCACCTTCAAGAACGGATACGCAGCTGTTAGTTGTACCGAGGTCGATTCCGACTGCTCTAGCCATTGTGTGTGCTCCTTTTGTCCCTCTCGAGCCTGATTTAGGGTCGAGGATTGCTGAACCTGAGTCGATCATACCCAAAAGGTTGAGTCGTCGCGACTCAGGTTTCACTTAGGGGAACCACATGATTAAAGAACTTATTCCCGAAGTTCTTTCCTTTGCCTGGAACCTCGAACCAATCTCAACCGCACTCTCTTCGGACATCCCTTAGGCCCTGCCCTAGCCTTACCCCATGAACCTCGCACTCGCAGGCCTGTCCTATGGCATCACCGTTGTTGCTCTTGTCCTCTTAGCTGTTCGCACCAAGAAGCTGATTGGTATCTACAAGAAGGGTCAGCCGGATTCAACGCGTGGCAACGATAAGGCGCAGCGCTTCAAGATGGCATTTAGGGAAATCTTTGGCCACACAAAGATGTTTAACTTTTCAGTCGTTGGTTTAGCGCACTGGTTTGTGATGCTCGGCTTCTTTATTTTGTTCGGCACACTGGTTACGGCTTACGGACAACTAATTGATCCACGTTTTGCGCTGCCAGTTATTGGACATTTCTGGGTTTACGAATACATCACCGAACTAATTGCGTGGGCAACCGGCATTGGAATCGTTGCACTGATTGGAATTAGGCAAGTAACGCTTCGCACAAATAAGCGTTCACGTTTTGCTGGTTCCGGAAACGGCAAGGCGTATTACGTCGAAGCAACAATTTTGTTGATTGTCTTTTGTGTCATCGCATTACGTGGTCTTGAAGGTGCTTTGTCTGAATACACATCGTGGAACCGTCACTTCATTACAACCTGGTTTATCGCTGTGATGTTCAAGTCAATGACATTGACGCAGCTAGAAAATTGGGTTCAGATCGTTGCAACAATCAAGATCGTTGGTTCAATGGCGTGGTTTATCGTCATTGCTTCAAATCTGACCATGGGAATTGCTTGGCACCGTTTCTTGGCACCGTTCAATATCTTCTTCCGTCGCAACGCAGATGGAAAATCTTCACTTGGCGCCCTGCCAGTAATGATGTCGCACGGTAAAGAAATTGATTTTGAAGATCCAAAAGAAGATGATGTCTTTGGTCTTGGAACACGCGCAGACATTTCTTGGAAGGGTCTGTTGGATATGTCCACATGTACCGAATGTGGTCGTTGCCAATCTCAGTGCCCTGCCTGGCACACTGAAAAACCATTGTCCCCAAAGCTTTTAATCATGGCTATGCGCGATCACGCCTTTGCTAAGACTGTTGAAAATGAAGCGCTAGTTGGAGAAAACTCACCGATTAGTTTGGATGTTTTGTGGTCGTGTACAACGTGTGGTGCTTGTGTGAATGAATGCCCAGTTGATATCGAACACGTAGATCACATTGTTAATATGCGCCGTTTCCAGGTTCTGGTCGAATCAGAGTTTCCATCAGAACTAGGTGGAACATTTAGAAATCTGGAAAAAGCCGGTAATCCTTGGGGTGCTAACCGCGCAGATCGCGAAGCTTGGATTGCTGAATGTGATTTCCCGGTAAATGTTGTCGAAGGTGAACTACCTGAAGAAGTTGAATACTTGTTCTGGGTTGGTTGTGCTGGTGCTTACGAAGAGCGTGCCAAGAAAACAACTAAAGCTGTTGCGGAACTTTTGTATATGGCCGGAGTTAACTTTGCTGTTCTAGGTAAGAAAGAAACCT
>Ga0208487_1000385_pt1 | contig 10852 bp, 8 predicted proteins | sample LakMenEpi21Sep12_FD_150723 | JGI IMG/M metagenome (GOLD analysis project Ga0208487, IMG submission 150723) | Freshwater microbial communities from Lake Mendota, WI - 21SEP2012 deep hole epilimnion (SPAdes) | ecosystem: Environmental > Aquatic > Freshwater > Lake > Epilimnion/Euphotic zone ...
CCCGCTCCAGGAGATTCCCAAGAATGCGTTGCCAGGAATCGAGCGAGCGATCCCCAAGACCAAGGGGATTGAGTTTGCCGGGCTGATGCATCAATTCGCAACCGACCTTTACCATCATCCAAAGGGCGAAACGCCTTTGGCGGTCCTCAAGGACATGGGGGCGAGTTACAAGTCCAAGCCCAAGCCCATCGAGGAGCCCAAGGAGTCGAAATCCAAGGGGTCGGCGGCTAAGCCATTGCCAGCGAAATCGACGCCCCCCGAAAAGACACTTGCCGTAAAGACATCCCCCGAAAAGACACCTTCCGTCAAGACGTCCCCCGAAAAGACACCTGCCGTTAAGACGCCTGCCGTTAAGACGCCTGCCGTTAAGACGCCTGCCGTCAAGACGCCTGCCGAATCGGCGAAGGAACCCGCGTCGAAACCGACCACAGCTCCTACGGCCAAGGTAGCACCGAGTGCTGTTGCATCGGCCAAGTCCACTTCGGGTCAGAAGACCGAGAAGACCGAGAAGACCGAGAAAGTCGAACCTGCAAAACCTTCGTCCAAGCAAGAGGTCAAAGAGGTCAAATTGGTCAAAGCGGTCAAACCGCCAAGCAAGCCACTTGCGGCCCACGTATCCAAAGCGATCAGCAAGCCCGCCAAAGCTTCTGAGAGTGTGCAGGGTTCGGGCAAATCCGGTGCAAGTAAGCCTGCCGGTGATAAACCCACCAGCGAGAAATCAGCGAACGGCAAGCCGGCTAGCAGTAAGCAAGCAGGCGGTAAGACTTCAAGCGGAAAGCCGGCTGTCAGCAGCAAGCCAGCCGACAGCAAGCCAGCCGGCAGCAAGCCAGCTAGCTCCAAGCCCGAGAAAAGCTCAAAGCCCGAGAAAAGCTCAAAGCCCGAGAAAAGCTCAAAGCCCGAAAAAAACTCAAAGCCTGAGAAAAGCGCCCAGCCCGGGAAAAGCTCAAAGCCTGAGAAAAGCTCCAAGCCTGAGAAAACCGGCACAGACCACGGCAAATCCGATAAGGGGAAGATCGATAAAGGCAAGACGGACCCATCCAAGGGTTCCAAGAAGGACGTCAAGGATTCAGGCAAGTCCAGCAGCAAGGGCAACCAAGGTTCGGTCGGTTCGAGCCTAACGAAGAAAAAACCCAAGTAGAGTTGCAACGAAACTTGTTGGGTTCTGCGAACGGCATAAATCGCTAGGGTTTGCAATTCGCAGGTCAGTGATTTGGCTTTCGGGTCATTGAAACCAAGAAACACAGACAACACGAAAACATTCAGAGGGATCTGCCATGGCAGGACATTCACAGTGGGCCAACATCAAGCATCGCAAGGCGTTGGTCGATAGCAAGCGCAGCAAGTTATGGAGCAAGCTCTCGAAGGCGATCATTGTCGCCGCGAAATTAGGGGGTGGGGATCCTGCAAACAACATCCGATTGCGGACGGCGATTCTTGACGCCAAGGCCGTATCGTTGCCCAAGGACAATATCGACCGCGCGATCAAGAAGGGTACCGGAGAGATCGAGGGTGGAGATGTCGAAGAGGTGCTCTATGAGGGGTACGGTCCCGGTGGAGTCGCCATTCTTTGCGACATCATGACGGACAATCGCAATCGCACCGCACCTGAGGTACGTAAGCTCTTTGAAAACCATGGTGGGAATCTTGGGTCGACCAATTGTGTGGCCTACTTGTTTGAACGCAAAGGTCTCATATCGATCAGCAAAACGGCCGTCGATTTGGAGAAGCTCATGGAGTTGGCCTTGGAAAACGGTGCTGATGACGTCACCGAAAGCGAGAGCGGCTTCGAGGTGACTTGTCAAACCGACGTCTATACCGAGCTGGTGGATGCTCTCGAGTCGGCGCAGATTGCGCTCGAATCGAAGCAAGTGACCCGAGTCCCGAATTTGACGGTTGAAGTCGACTCCGATACAGCCGTATCGGTCATGAAGTTGCTCGACAAGCTTGAGGATCATGACGATGTTCAATCGGTAGCGACGAACGTGAACTTTACCGTCGAGCAACTGCAGGCTTTGCAATCTTAGGTTTCCTCAGACCCTCCGAGTGGATGGATGCTAACGCGACTCGATACGACGACTTCGGATTTTGAAGAGCGACTAGCACAGTTACGCAAGAAGCTCAGCCCTGACGGGACGGTCGTCTCGGAGCGATCGACCAAGCTGACGATGTCGCTGTTCGGCCAAGCGCTCAGTCCCCAAGAGGTTGTCGAGCGGATTTGTCAGGACGTACAAAAAGGCAAGACCCAAGCGGTTCTCAAGTATGCCAGGGTGTTGGACGATCCGACCATTGAAGCCGAACGCTTGAGGGTTCCTTGCGATCGCATGGCCGCGGCGCACGGATCGGTTTCCGAGGAGTTTCTTCGATCGGTGCGGCAGATCCGAAGCAACGTCGAGCGTTTCCAGCGAGCGATCTTGCACAAGGACGTCGAGGTCTCGGATGGAAACGGCTCGTTGCTCAAGCAGCGTTATACTCCGTTGGCTCGTATAGGGATCTGCGTGCCTGGCGGTGCTGCTGCCTATCCATCGACGGTCCTCATGACGGCTGTCCCGGCGTTGGTTGCAGGTGTTCGGGAAATCGCGGTCATGGCCCCCCCTACCCCGTTTGGAGCTTACAATCCCGAAGTCCTCGCGACTTGCCATGAGCTTGGAATTCAGGAGGTGTATGCCGTCGGGGGAGCGCAGGGGATCGCGAGTTTGGCATACGGGATTCCGGAGATTCCTGCGGTCGACATGATTGTTGGGCCTGGGAATTTGTTTGTGGCTTTGGCGAAGCGATTGGTCTATGGAACCGTGGCGATCGATTCGATCGCAGGACCGAGCGAGGTGATCGTCATCGCCGATCGGAGCACCAAGCCCCGTTATGCGGCTTCGGATTTGATTGCTCAAGCGGAGCATTCGCCCGGATCGAGCATTGTTTTATCTGCGCATGGGGAAGTGCTCGACGCGATCGACCGGGAGCTTGAGAGTCAGCTACAAACACTCCAGAGGGCGGATTTGGCGCGTGCCTCATTGATTGAGTTTGGGGCCAGCATCCGATGCGGGTCGGACCAGGAGGTCATCGAGATCTGCGATCGGCTTGCTCCAGAGCACTTGCAGATCTCGGTCGATCATCCCGACACCTTTTCGAGTCGGATACGCAATGCGGGCGCGATTTTCAAGGGGCATTATTCGCCTGTGGCGTTGGGTGATTACGCCGCAGGGCCCTCGCATGTTTTGCCGACTGGAGGGACTGCGCGGTGGGCCTCAGGCTTGTCGGCCAATCACTTCTTGAGGTCGTACAGTGAGGTCGAATTCAGCCTTGAGGCCTTGCGAAACATCGAGCCCTGCGTCAGCCAGTTGGCCGACAAAGAGGGGTTAACAGCCCACCGAGAAAGCGTCAAGATTCGTCTGCAATCTTAGCGCATGGCAGTTGGTACTCGAGAGCCTCGAGCATATCGTCGATTTGAGCGACCGCACCGTCGATATCGTCGGCGTACATCAGCAAGTGGGTCTGGAGTGCAGACATCGTGACTTTGCCAAGCGGGATGCTATCGGCAAACGCCTGAGCGGTCTGTTCGGATGCTTCGGGGAAGAACCGCAGGAACAGTCGCTGGGCTTGTTCACGGTTGGCAGGTCCGATGTAGAGTTTACGGTCGATACGTCCTGGTCGGATCAAGGCCGGGTCGAGGCGAGCGATGTGGTTGGTGGTTGCAAAGAGCAATCGGCCTTCTCCGGCGGCCACACCATCGATGGCATTGAGGAGTCCGCTGAAGGTGACTTTGCTCCGCTTGTCGTCCCCTTCTTTACGTTCGAGAAAGGCGCAGTCGATATCTTCCATCAGAACGATGCTGTTGATTGGGATCGAGCTAAAGAGTTCCGAGACGCTGTTGTCGTCGAGGTTCGAATCCCCGAGGCTCAGCACGGCGATATCCATTTGGAGAGCGGATGCAAGAGCGACGACGGCAGAGCTTTTACCGGTACCTGGAGGGCCGTGGAGCAAGTAGCCTCTTCGGTAGGGTATCCCGCGTTGTACATACCACTCTCGGCGAGCCAAGAACGTTTTGGAATCTTCGAGCAAATCGTCCATGAGCCCATTGGCCAAGATCACCGAATCGAGTGGACGAGGCAGACGCTTCATCTGCTCCATCCAATAACCTTGACCGGCGCGGTGGACCGTCAGCCGCAGTTCGGATTTTGGAATCGCCACATCGCGAGCTTCTTCGACGAGTTGCTGAGCGAGTTTTCGGTCGCGCGAGAAAATGGTGATATTGAAGCATTCGCGCACATTGATCTGTTGTCCGGAACCTTCGTTGGGTTTTGGGCGTTCACGATGTAGGCAGATCAGACGATTGCGGAAGAAGAGCCAGTGCACGCCGGGTGCTGGGGTAAAGAGAATGCGGGGGCGAGGGTCGATATTTGGGTTATCGCGTCGTTCGTCGTAATCGATCGATTCGGTTTTGACCGTCAGGGACCTGGCTCGGTTTTTCGCATAGGTATGTTGAGCCAGCCATTTTTCGATCCATTGAAACGCTGGATCCCGGTCCAGGATATCGATTTCGGTGATCACTCTTCGGCGGATGAACTGATAGATCTGCGCGGGGACTTGGCGGAAATACGCCAGGAGCGCTCCGCCGACCATGAGCACCAATCCGCCGCTGAAGATTTGGTTGTTCTGCAGGAGGTTAGCTAAATACTGCCAAAAGTCTTGAATCATCCCTAGTGCGACTTTCCATCCAAAATGGGAAAACACAAAAAAAGAGCTTAGGACCGACGGAACCATGGCTCGCGGATTTAGATCATCGAGCGGCAAAAAAGTTCGGGGAAAACTCACCAACGGGGCAAAAGAGGGCTGAGGGACTTTACTTAGGGGGGCACTTAGGAGCACGACGTGTGATAGGCAACCAGAGAAAATGCGGTACGATCCGTCTTGTACCTGTTCGCGGTTTTTGGGTATCCAAGCGGTCGGAATGTCTGAGTCGGACTGTTTCCCAATCGCTTGGGCGAACCGGATTGTTTTATTGTTTAAGGAGAATACGATGAATCTTGGTAAACGATGTGCGGCCGAAGCTCTCGGCACGTTTTGGTTGGTTTTTGGTGGTTGCGGCAGCGCGGTGCTGGCGGCCAAGTTTGTTGCGATGGAAAACGCTACCCCATTGAATCTCGGGATCGGTTTTGTCGGTGTTTCTCTGGCCTTCGGATTGACGGTCTTGACGATGGCTTATGCCATCGGACATATCTCCGGCTGTCACTTGAATCCTGCGGTGAGCGTCGGGTTGATGATCGCCAAACGCTTTCCGTCGAAGGACTTGGTCCCCTATATCATCGCTCAGGTAATCGGCGGAACGTTGGGAGCCTTTGTCCTGTACTTCATCGCGTCGGGCAATTCCGATTTCAGCTTTGCAGGTCGATTTGCCACCAACGGGTACGATGAATTTTCGCCGGGCAAGTACAACATGGTCTCGGCTTTCCTTGCGGAAGTCGTTCTGACGTTCTTCTTCTTGATGATCATTCTAGGAGCGACCGACAAGCGAGCTCCGGCTGGATTCGCTCCGATCGCGATCGGATTGGGTTTGACTTTGATCCACTTGATCGGGATCCCGGTGACCAATCTTTCGGTCAACCCTGCACGCAGCACTGGACCTGCCTTGGTCCTTGGGATTTTTGGTGGTGACATGTCCGCCGTTGGCCAAGTTTGGTTGTTCTGGGCAGCTCCAATCCTTGGCGCTTTCCTCGCCGGGGTCGCTTATCCTCAGATTGCTGAAGACAAGTAGCAAGCCGACAATTAGCAAGCCGACAACACGCTGCTACAAGTGTTACGAAGCTCAAAGTCCTCGCATCTTGACACCGAAAGTCGTGTTAAGCTGCGGGGACTCTTCGTTTCATGCCTAGAAAAACGCTTGGATGGGCGCCGCTTGGCTCTCCTGTCCGATCCAAGCTCAACGGCGTATCGCTTTGGCTCCGATCTGACTTGGTATGGATCCGATCCGAAGCGACTTTTGCCAAAACTCTAGACCCTACCGCGTGGGCGCTGCCGGCATGCGATCTGGGGGGTACCGTTCCGCCGTGTGGATCTTCGGGATCGGGTTTGGCGTACTGGCATCGCTCATCGTGGACATCCAACAGGTCGCAGCCCAGTCGATCCTTGCGCCGAGCGAGCCGATCAAGCTTTTTCCACCCAAGGGTACACCTGAGGCCAACGCGCACCGCGTGATTCCACCTCCGCGATGGAGCCAGATTCCTGCCGAGGGGATTGTCTTGGATCCTGGGGCGCACGAAGCGTTGGATGCAGCCGATCCTGCGTCGCCATTCCAGTCGTCTGGTTCGGGCAAGAGCCCGGTAGCAGGTCGTTTTGGGAGCAAGATTCCAGTCGGGCTACCCGACAGGGAAATCAACGAAGGGATGCCCTTGCGATCCGAGTTGGTATCCGATTCAGGCTTGGCTTTGACCGAGCAAGAGACCCTCGAAGGGATGGGGGATCGAGACGATGAGCAGGAGGGGGATGAGCAGGCGGGTGCCGAGGGGGGCTTACGAAGTTCCCAGAAGAAGGCCAATCGGCAGCGCGAGCTGCAGCAGCGTCGGCTCGTGGGATCTTTTCCTAGGGATTTTCTTCTCGATGCGACCGATCCTGGCTTGTTCCAATTTATGAATGATCAGTGGATTCCCAGTCGTGCAGCCGATGGCAAGGAAGCGGCGTCGGGCTTCGAGGTCTCGGCCCATGCGGCATGGGAGGAGTTGCGACCTAGGCTTATGACACGACTTCAGGCCTGCGATGCACTTTTGCGAAAGGGTAGTGTCTACAGCGCTCGCGATGAGATTCGCATGGGTCTGTTGAGTCTGGCTCGCAAGCTCGATCAGCTTGCAGGGCCGAGCAATGCCGCTGGTCAACGCAAATCCGCGATCCGCAAATCGATGCCGCATGAATCCGCATTGCAACACGCCTTGCGAGAACTCGACGAGTGCAATTACGCCAACTCCGCCGACCTTGCTACCGCCTTGCAGACCTTCTCGGACTTGGTACCCCAAGCGTGCTTGAACCATCCTTGGGCGGCGGATCTTTGGTATGCGATGGGAAAAACCTACGAGCGGGAATTGGAGTACTCTCCCAAGCAGGTTGATATTCTGCGTTTGCAATCGGTGGAATGTTACAAAGTGGCGCTTCGGGTGGCTCCATCGCGGGGGTACATCGCCAATCAATTGGGTTACAGTTATTTGCATACCGGCTCGCTTGAGGATGCGTCCAGAGCGCTCAAGCAGGCTCTCGATGCGGGTCCGACCCCTTATTCATGGCGGAATCTCGCGGAGCTTTATCGCCGTCGCGGAGCGATAAGAGAAGCTCGACTGGCCGACGAGCAAGCCGAGTTTATGCTGGCTGAGCGAAAACCCTAGGTAAACGCCCTGAGTTGGCAGCTATCCGATGAACCTCGCATCGAGCACGATCGCTTGCCGATCGTTGACCAGCACCGGATTGAGATCCGACTCCTGAATCCAGTCCTGTTCGGAGATCAACTCCGAGTAGCGGGTCATGACATCCGCCAGCGCTTCGATATTGGCTTTGGGCCGTTGTCGATATCCATCCAGAAGTGGCCAGCACTGCAAGGACTTCAACATCGCCAGCAATCGTTCGGGGGTAATCGGAGGCAAACCGATGGCTCGGTCTTTGAAGAGTTCGGCTGTAACGCCACCGAACCCTACCAAGACGACAGGTCCAAAGACAGGGTCGTGTTTTGATCCAAAGATCAGCTCGACGCAGTGAGTCCAATGGATCATGGGTTGGACTGTGATTCCCTGGATCGTCGCATCAGGCCTCGCTTTCGATACGCTTCGTTCGATGCTGTGAAACGCGTTTGCGACCGCTTCAGGATTTTGGAGGGAAAGCATCACGCCTCCCACATCGGTTTTGTGGGTGATTTGAGGCGAGTGGATCTTCAGTACGACCGGATACCCGAAGGCATCTGCCAGCGCGACGGCTTGGTCTGCATTCGAAGCGATTTCGATCGGGGTGGTAGGAATTCGATACAGGTTCAGCAATCGCTTGGAATCGACCTCCGAGAGGACGGTTCTCGACGAGCGATCTTGTGGAGCAAGAGGATCGAGAGTTTCCAGGAAGCGTTTTCGTTCGAGCCGCTCGGAAGCTAGTTCAGAGCCGTTGGATTCCTGGTTGCAAGTTCGGAGCGATCTGCTGGTATCGGACGGATCGAGAATGCGAAGCCGTCGATTGCTCTTCTTGTATTCGATCAACCGAAGTATGCCCCGGATTGCCTGTTCGGGAGTATCGAAATTTCGGATGCCGTTGGATTGGAGGATTTCGATCCCTGCTTGCATCGATAGGCCACCCATCCAGGATGCGACCAACCGTTTCGAGGGGGGGATAGGGATTTGCGAGACTTGTTCGGCTGTCTGCGTCGGGTTGGTCATCGCTTGTGGGGAGAGAATTGCAAGGACCGTATCGACGTTGGGATCGGTCAGGACAATTCGCAGCGCCTTGGCGAACCGTTCTGGAGTCGCATCGCCGATCACATCGATGGGGTTTCCTTTGGACCAGTTGGGTGGAAGGCATTCATTGAGTTGTGCGATGGTCGATGGATCGAGTTGGGTAAGGCATCCGTCGTGTTCGAGCAGAGTGTCGCTGGCCATGACCCCTGGGCCTCCCGCATTGGTAACGATCGCGATGCGTTCGCCGATGGTATCAGGTCCCGACAAAGAGGTTTGCGAGAGGAGTTCGGCGCATTGGACCATCGAATCCATGTCATAAACTCGGACGATTCCGCATTGCTCCATGACCGCTTGGTAGACCTCGTCAAGACCAGCGAGCGAACCGGTGTGGGAAGCGGCGGCTTGGGCCGAGGCTTCGAATCGACCTGCTTTGTATGCGATGAGTGGTTTGCTCAAGCTAAATCTTTTTGCGGCTTGAATAAACGCTTTGGGTTTGGTGATTGACTCGATGTACAAGATCGCGGCGGTGGTTTTGGGGTCATCGGCAAGGTATTCCAGAAGGTCGGAAAAGCCGACGTCGATTTGGTTGCCCAACGACACGAAGTTCGAAAAACCGATTCCTTCTCGGATCGACCAGTCGAGGAACGCGGTGCACAAGGCTCCGGATTGAGAAACAAAGGCGAGGCCACCGGCCTTGGGCATGCCACGAGCGAAGCTTGCGCTAAGACGCGATTCGGGGTGAATGAGCCCTAGGCAATTGGGCCCAAGGATTCTCAGGGCTGGGTATTTGGAAATCGCTCGGATGAGATCCTCCTGGAGGGCCTTGCCGGCAGAGCCGATCTCTTGGAAACCAGCCGTGATCACCAAGGCCGCCGGGATCCCCAAACTGCCGCATTGTTCGACGAGGTTGGGGATCGTCGTTGCGGGGGTGCACAGTACCGCTAGATCGACCCGCTCGGGCAAATCGGACAACGAGGCATAGGCCCGCTGGGCCGCAACGGACTTGCTCTTTACGTTCACCGGATAAACGGTCCCGGTAAAGCGATGCTCGAGCAGGTTCTGGAAGATGCTCGTACCGACCTTGCCCGGTGAATCGCTCGCACCGACGACGGCCACCGAACGGGGAGCGAGCAAAGCTTCTAGGCTGTTGGATGGATTCATGGGCTTAGAGTCCAACCGAGAGAATCACGCCCGAGGCATTTGCGGATCATAGAAGCGGATCATAGAATCCGAACGGCGACTTGGACCCAAGCCGGATCGCCGAGAAGATCGGGAAAGTGCTTGCGTCCTTCTTGGATGTGAGCCGACTGCCCATGCTTTTCCAATGCATCGCGACTGGCCCATTCCTCGATGAAGGTGAATCGATTGGGGTGATCCAGGTCGACAAACAGGTCGTAGCGGATGCAACCGTCCTCTTGGCGTGTCGGACCGACGAACGACTCGAGGACTCGGCGCAGTTGATCCTCGCATCCCGGTTTTGCGTTCAGGTGGGCGACGACATCGACTTTTTGTTCGGACATGTTGGTGGTAGGCTCCTGAGACCAAAACGATTGGAAAGATGGTATGATAGCAATTCGGTTCGGATCTATCTACCTAAGCATTTTCGCACGGAAACTATTGTGAGCAACGCCAGCGGTCCCAGTGGCAAAACCCCTCGTAGCATCGGTGATTTGCTCCGCGAATTTCGCGAACACCATGAGCAGATGAAAATCGAGTTGGGAAAAGCGATCGTCGGACAAGAGGAGGTCGTCGAGCAGCTTTTCGCCGCCGTCTTCACCCGTGGGCATTGCTTGCTTGAGGGGGTTCCGGGTTTGGCGAAAACCTTGATGGTTTCGTCCCTTGCGAAAATTTTAGATGTGAACTTCAAGCGGATTCAGTTCACACCTGACCTCATGCCTTCGGACATCACAGGAACGAATGTTCTTGAGGAAGACGCCCAGGGGCGACGGGAGTTCCGATTCGTCGAGGGCCCGATCTTCACCAATATCCTGCTTGCAGACGAAATCAACCGCACGCCTCCCAAGACTCAAGCGGCACTCTTGCAAGCGATGCAGGAGCGCGAGATCAGCATCGGACGACAGACCTACTCTTTGCCGGACCCATTCTTTACTATCGCGACACAAAACCCCATCGAGCAGGAAGGGACTTATCCACTCCCTGAAGCCCAGCTAGACCGTTTTATGTTCAACATCAAGGTCGGTTATCCCACGGCCGACGAAGAGGAGCGGATTCTCACGACGACGACCCGGGGTGAAAAACCTGAGATTGCCAAGGTGCTTTCGGCCAGGGCGATTCTGAACATTCAAAAACTTATTAATTCCGTAGCCGTGAGCCCATTTGTGATCAAGTACGTCGTCGCTTTGGTCCGCGCCACTCGGCCCGGTGAGTCCGATGCTCCGGAGGTTGTCAAGGAACTGCTCGACTTTGGAGCAGGACCTCGG
>Ga0208487_1000392_pt1 | contig 10796 bp, 10 predicted proteins | sample LakMenEpi21Sep12_FD_150723 | JGI IMG/M metagenome (GOLD analysis project Ga0208487, IMG submission 150723) | Freshwater microbial communities from Lake Mendota, WI - 21SEP2012 deep hole epilimnion (SPAdes) | ecosystem: Environmental > Aquatic > Freshwater > Lake > Epilimnion/Euphotic zone ...
AGAGAAACGCCGCACGTTGCTCGATGATTTAGGGTTTGCCCCCGCATGGATGCGACCAATACTCCTAGAAATTGCTGAGGTGAACCTTTGAAGATCGTTTTTCTAGGATTGCCTCATCGAGAGCGACTGATTTACTTCACGGAAGCAGCGATTCGTCGAAACCTATCGCCTGAATTCCTGGGGCTTCCGGATGCTCGACAAGTCTTTGCGCTTCGATGGAAACGGGGACAGTCCCCTAGTTTTTTCCAAGGCAACCAGCACCAACCATCGCAAGAAACTCCAGAAGAAACAAGACGAGCTCAAGAACCAACTGGCAGGACTGCTCATCTTCGAGGAAAAACTGAAGCACGCCGCCGATGAGAAAATCAGCCTCGACCTTGATGATGGCGTGAAAGTGAACTTCGCTAAGTTCGGCGACTTGCTTGCCGAATCCAAGGCGATTTGCGGAACAAAGGATGATGACGGATGATTCACCACAAAACACAAAAAACGCAGGAAAAGAAGGAATCGATATGAGCTATTGTCACTTTGATCACATCCATATCGAAGGCTATCGTCGGATAGCAAACCTAAGCTTGACGCTCAAATCGCTCAACGTGGTTATCGGGGCGAACGGGAGCGGAAAAACTTCGTTGTTGGAAGCGATCAGCCTGTTATCCGCGTCCGCATCGGGCAAGATGGCCGTTTCGTTTACAGACCTCGGAGGCTTCAATGCGATTCGAACGAATCTAACCGCTTACGCGTCACAAGCTATCCAATTCAGCTTGCGGCAAACGACGGAAACCGAATTGCCTCTGGAGTATGAGATACGTGTTCAACCCAAGGGAGTCGACTACTCCATCAGTGATGAATCCTTATTTCAAGACCGAGGGCCGCCAAATCCGTTCCTTCACTTGACCGCGAATCGAGGTAGCATCCAATACTTCGATTCCGTACAGGAAAAAAAGCTTGTTCGCCCAACATGGGAAATCAATCCCATGGAATCAGCGCTGTCTCAAGTTCCCCGGATGTTCGCCGAACCTGAGGCTTTCCGTAAAGCACTGGCTTCGTCTACCCACTATCACGCCCTGGATGTAAGTCACAATGCCCCAGTTCGCCTACCCCAATCGATGCGAACTGCGACGCTTCCCGGAAAAGACGGTGAAGACTTGGTTTCGTGTCTCTACATGATTCGCGAAACGGACGGCGATCGTTTCGATCTTATTCAAGATACGCTTCGTGCGGGGTTCCCAAACTTCGATCGCCTTAACTTTCCGCCGGTTGCTGCCGGCACTCTTGCGATGACATGGAAAGACAAAACAAGCGGCCAACCGTTCTATATGCACCAACTCTCCGAAGGGACTCTTCGGTTCCTCTGGTTGGTAACATTGCTTTACAGTCCGGGATTGACGGCCGTTACGATGATCGATGAGCCCGAGGTGAGCCTTCACCCGGAGTTGCTATCAATCCTTGCTGATCTTTTTCGTAGTGCTTCGGATCGTACTCAGTTAATTATTGCCACTCATTCCGATAGGCTAGTCAGGTTCCTAACACCTGAAGAGATCCTATCAACTACTATCGACGATGATGGATCAGCGCATTTCACGTGGGGTACTGAGTTCGATTTAGAAGGTTGGCTAAAGGATTACACTCTCGACCAGCTTTGGCAAATGGGCAGATTGGGAGGGCGAGCATGAAGATCGAATCAAAGAGATTTTTGAAGTCGGAGGATGCAAGGATAGTTATCCCAAGACGATCTATGGACCTCGCATTCTGAGGGGAGAGAACTTGTTGATTTCGATCAACGAATGTTCCGAGTTTAAGGCGTTCGTAAATCGTATCATAGAATTGTCTGGCGGAACTCCCATCCAATGAGCGATTTTAACCAAATCCAAACCGCAATTGATCGCCTCTTCAACGAGGAAGGGCAACGCATTGTCTTTTAGAACGATCCTGACCAAGAGTTCGTCATGACCGTGCCACTCCTGGAACTGGACAACGTGCCGACTTTATGGCTAGATGAGGTTGGTGCGCTCGAAGCAAAAATCCGGCTGGAGCGGGAAGAAGCCAACGTAAGCATACAGCGGCCAAGTCGGTTTTTTTGGGGCCGTGGGGCTTGAGAACTGAGCTAAGAAGGGTCACCAGATTTGGCCGTCCCGGGCACCTGATCCCGGAGGGATCGAAGCAATTAACCGCATCTGCAGACTCTAATGACTTGAGAAAGTCGAGTTTTGGCGAATGGCCGGGGAAGTGTTCTACGCAGCTTGCCGGTCCCGTTATATCGACTGCCAGGGGTTGGCGACTTTTCAGGAACAATGGAGCGTGACGCAAAAAACGTACGCAGAAGCCACCATCCCGAAGGATATTTCATTTGATGAAGCCCAGGCAACGCTCGGTGCCGTCGTCATTTTTCTGGAGACGCAGCGGATTGTACCGCTTAGCTTTCCTGTGCCGGATTGGAGCCCATAGAGTCAAGTAAATCGAGGAACTCTATTACTCCCGCTTCGTGCATATTTAGCCTAGTTGCCCCGCCTGGAGATTTAAGTAGCGTTTCCGTTATCTTTCTGCGTTTGTTCGAGTAGGTCTTCTCGCTTCTCTCTAATTCATTGACTTTACACGAATAAATCAACTGGTTCCTCGGTATGAATCCATTCAAGACATGGCAGTTGAAGAAGTGGATCACACGGTTCTCGTGATCCAAAATCAGCGCCGCATCCGCCCCAAACCAACTTCGTGGCATGATCGACGTACGGCCCGGACAACGGGGCATCCATTCCAAGTCCAACAGCTCACGAGGATCCGTAAATGCCAATCGGCTACTACGGATCAGCGTCCAACCAAACCAAATGGGCATGGATGCGAACGCTAGCATGAACAAGAAAGCCATGATCATTAGGGGGAAATCGCCCGGCCGTTGAACTTCGGAGTTCGATCGGTAAAACACGTATACGAACCATCCGATCAGCGCCGAACCTATCAGCATCAGTAGGCCACCATAGCATTGCAACCGCAAACGGGTTGACTGAGAGTTGATGAACCTAGTGAGAAAAAACAAGCCTCCCGCAACCATCGCCAAGATTGAAAACAAGTACTCATCGCCGTATCGATTAGGGATGACGATGCGTGATTTCTCGGGCGAGGATTTCAGATACTCCACAACGATCTCGTCCTTGCTTTGCGGTTTAAAGGCAGAAGCACTGCTGGGCTTATGCCTCCAGGTTTTGACGGAGTCCTTTCCTTGTTGCGATGCTCCACCTTCGACTTCATAACTGTAGTGGATGATTTGGGTCGTGTACGACTTCCCCTTACTTGAACTCGATTGGGTATTCGATGAGGTGATGCGGCCTGTGGCATTGGTCCCTTCCCTCATAAATCGCATGTCTTGGTACAACCACCATCCATACGATCCTATCCCTCCGAGAAAAAACAAAATCGCCCATCGTAGAAACGATCTGCTCGTTGCCTTTTTTGCTCGGCCTTCAACAGCGATGCATTCTCGGGAATGATCTCGACCTCAGTTTTTGTTTCCATCTCGTTGCTCTGTCCTCTTTGATAAAAGCTAATTTTTCTGCTCTCCCGCAGGAATTATGGGTTAGGTAATGGTTTAAGTGCTTTGCCCAGCACCTGCCACCTAGCGACCAAGCCAATACGGACCCGCAAATTTCACTGACGAGGCCATCGTTTAATCGTTTCGCAGCGTGACATACAGCAATAATCCAGGAGCGACCGATGCACCGGCGAGCGTGCCTAATAAGCTCGATAGGCCTCGCGTCAAGGAGGTGACACTCGTTTTCCCGTCCATTGCAATAGCGATATTCGCGAAAAATATTCCGAAATCAATCAACAGCAGAACAAAGTACATGGAAGCTGCGATCTGCCCAACGCCAATCGACCATTCCTGATCGAGCAACAATCCGATGCCAGCCACGAGGATGCCTATGCAGACGAGGGAATTGGCTATGAACAGCATGCCGCCCACCGAAAGCATGGCTTTAGGTGCTAGGAAAATTGCGATCGGGTTCAGGAATACGAGTCGACTCAATCCGAACAGGATGCAAAGAACGGCTGTGATCAAGACGAGAGTATCCTGATTAAATTGCAGGGTTATTCCACTACGCTTTTCTGCGGATTCCTTTTTTGCTGCGGTTGCTTTGACGGGCGCCTGATAGGGTACATGAGTGGCGGTCGGAATCCCTAGTTCCGGAAAGTTTTGATCGAATAAGCTTGCGAGATTGTTCGATGGGAGACTCGAGCCGAACGGATCTAAATCGACGTCTTTTGGTTGATTGCGATTGGGAATCGTAACCATCTTTTCGCAGCCGGAACATTTGAATGATTTCCCTGACATCGATATCTTTGCTTGATACGATTTCCCGCACTGGCAGCGTACCGGAATCATTTCGGTTTGAATCGCGGGCTCTGCTACGGTGGAGACCTGAGAGCATTTCGGGCATTTGATTTTCTTACCAGCTAGTTCGTCTTTGACTTTTAGCTTGGCTCCACAAGTGCATGCATGTTCGATGGGCATTTCAGTGATTCCCAAAATTCAAGGGTGGTTCGAGGGAACAGCGTCGGTTGTCGGGATGATCCAAGATCGGTCCTGATTACCGCTATTTAGTCATTGGCCAAAGCAGGTCCAAGATGTGGCGAGCAATATCAGAATTATTTGTAGAAATTTTAGCCAGCAGCGATTTTCATCATGAAAACGCAGGGACTTCCCCCGCTGTTTTTTGGGTTGAGTACGCTCAGGACCGGATTTCCATGCGAAGTCTCGCTAGGAAACCAAGATGTTCGTTTTTATCGCCGAGCGGTTCTCTGGCCGATTAGGGCGTATAATGGAATCTTGGCTCTTGGACCCCAACCCCCTCCCTCCCCTGCTCCATGTCCCACCTTCAGCATCTTCCTCCGCAAGCTTTACGCATCGGGATCCTGTCCCCTGCTCTGCTCCTGTGTGGTTCGCTACTCTTGCACCTGTTGGTACTGGCCTCCGTTTTGGTTACGGCCTCCGTTGCCGTGGGCCAAAGCCCGATTGCCCAAAACAACGATGCGTTCGAAACCCATATCCGACCGCTCCTTGCCGAAAAGTGCTTCTCCTGCCACGGTCCTGCCAAGCAATGGTCGGGCCTGCGATTGGACTCCGCTCTAGCCCTCGCAAAGGGAGGAGACTCCGGCCCCGTCATCCTTGCCAACCAACTCGAATCGAGCCCCTTACTCGATCGAATCCTCTCGGAGGACCCCGAACTTCGGATGCCACCCCCCGATTCGAAGCAATCCCTGAGCCCCTCCGAGAAAGAAACTCTCAAAACTTGGGTCCTCCAAGGCGCTTACTTTCCACCCCAAAACAACCAGGGAAATCCTGCGGAAAACTCCCACGAGGCGATCGAAAAGAACGCCAAGCTGCATTGGGCCTTCATGCAACCGGTTCTCAAGCAACCCGTGCTCAAGCAACCATCCAAAGACATATCGCCAAGCGGGCACTGGATCGATGCCTATCTGGGTTCCTCGCTGGTCGACCTGGGCCTCGAACCCCTCGCATCGGCCGATCGACGCACACAGATTCGACGACTCCACCGTGTCGCGACCGGACTGTCCCCCACTTGGCAACAGGTCCAGGATTACGAACAGGACCAAGCTGCCGACGCATGGGAAAGAAACGTCGACCAGCTTCTGTGCCAACCCCAGTACGCAGAAAAATGGGCTCGCCTCTGGATGGACATCGCTCGCTACTCGGATACCAAAGGCTACGTCTACGGGCGCGAAGAACGGACCTTTGTCTTTTCTCGCGCCTACCGCGATTGGCTCATCGAAGCCTTCCAATCCGATCTGCCCTATAACAGCTTCATCGAACTGCAACTGGCCGCCGATCAACTCGTCCCAGCCGGCTCGCGCGACCTTGCGGCGATGGGGTTCCTAACGCTCGGACGCCGCTTCCTAGCGATCCAATACGATATCATCGACGATCGGATCGACACGACCTTCAGGGGACTGATGGGCTTGACGGTCCAATGCGCCCGCTGCCACGACCATAAATTCGACCCGATCAGCGCCCAAGACTACTACGCGTTTTCCGGCGTCTTTCAAAGCTGCATCGATCTTCGCGAGGAAATCCCGAGCAACCTGCAATTGCAGTCCACCGAGTACCAACAAGGCCTTGCACAACGCAGAGCGAAACTCCAAGAAGTCACTGCCAAGCATCGCACCGAAGCGAACGATCGGATCCAAAAACGGTTTGCCGACTACCTTGAGACCCAGGTCCAACTCGAGAAATACCCCGAAGGTAATTTCAATCAGCTCTCGACCAAAGAGGACCTGATCCCGGCGTTGGTCCACCGTTGGGAATGGTACTTGGGCCTCGAAACGATCGCCAAGCACCCAGTGATGCGCGTTTGGATCGAATTGTCGAAACTTCCCGAGGCCGATTTTCCAATTCGCGCTGCGGAATTGCTCGCGACGCTTCGAGAACAACCTGGTGCTTGCCATCCTGAAGTTCTTCAAGCCTTTGACACTCCGCCGAAGAGTATCCGAGAAGCTGCGGATCGCTACGGTGCCCTTGTCGAAAGCGCTTCGGTACGCTGGCAAGCTGAATTGGCACAAACTCAATTGACACAAGCCGAACTGGCACAACCCGGTCGCCATCCAGAGGGATCCCAAGATCCATTGCTCGAGCCCTTGCGAGCCATGCTCTTAGATCGCGATTCTGCCTTTTACATCCCCGACGAACCGATCGACAGTACCGAGTGGCTCTGGGACAACGGAACTTGCGTCGAGATCTGGAAAGCTCAGGCCGATATCGATCAATGGCTCATGCAAGCCAACGAGTTCCCACCCGAACTGGGGGTTCTCCGCGACCGCTCCGTGGTCAGCGATGCGAGGATCCTGCGACGGGGCAACGCGAATCTCAAGGCCGAGTCGGTTCCCCGAGGCTTCTTCCAGTTCTTCGAATCCGACCCCCCTGCCCCGTTTCAAAACGGAAGCGGTCGATTGGAATTGGCCCGGCGCATCGCCTCGAACGACAACCCCCTGACGGCTCGCGTATGGGTCAACCGTATATGGCAAGAGGTCTTCGGCGAAGGACTAGTCCAGAGCGCGAGCGATTTCGGATTGCGTTCCGATCCACCCTCGCACCCCGAGCTCCTCGACGCGCTGGCCCTAGCCTTCATCGAGCATGGTTGGAGTACCCGTTGGCTGATCCGCGAACTGGTCACGACCGAAGCGTTCCGACGGAAATCCTTCGGCCAGAACCCCCGAGCTCAGGAAGTCGATCCTGCGAATAGAAGTCTTTGGCGAATGAACCGCCATCGGCTCACTTGGGAGGAATCCCGCGATGCGCTTGCGTCACTGAGCGGAATGATGAGCTCTCGGATCGGTGGAAAGTCGGTCGATCCACTCGCGAGCGACCAAGCCTCCTTGGCCCGACGTTCCCTCTATACGACCATCGACCGCCAGTACTTGCCGATGACTCTGCAAAACTTCGATTTCGCCAACCCCGATATGCACAACCCCAAACGATCCGAGACCGTCGTACCCCAACAGGCGCTGTTTTTGCTCAACCATCCGTTGCCAGCCCAGGCGGCCCGAAGTCTCGTCGCACTGATCGAACGCTCCGAGGGGATGGAAGCGTCGAAACTCTCGGATTCTTCCCGCATGCGGGATGAGGATTTCATTATTGCACTGCACCGACGCGTTTTGCAGCGCGCACCGAGCCCGTATGAAATGGAACTGGCCCTGGAGTTCCTTCGACAAGAAAACCCGCAATCCGATCCGAAAGTCCTCACGCCGCGCGATCAATTGGCCCAAGTCCTCTTGATCGGCAACGAGACGATCTACATCGACTAAACGGCATCGACTCAAACATCGACTCACACCTGCACAGGCCCCTTTATGGACCCCAGATCCCCTCTCCAGATGCTTGCTTCACGACGCGACCTGCTCCGATCCTCAGGGATGGGATTGGGGATGCTCGGGCTGGCTCCATTGCTCAACGAACTCTCGTTTGGACAGGATCCCTCGACACCCAATGGGGCATTGCAGGGTGGGCCGGAAACGCAAACGACCGGCAATTCGCTCCGGGTTCGTGCGCCGCACTTTGCGCCGAAAGCCAAGCGAATGGTCCATTTCTTTCTCAACGGGGGGCCTTCGCATGTCGATACCTTCGACCCGAAACCCAAGCTTCTTGAGTATGCTGGTAAGCCACTACCGACGAGTTACCTGACCGAGCGTCGCACCGGAGGAGCCTTACCGAGTCCCTTTGCGTTCAAGAAGTACGGGCAAAGCGGATTGGAGATCAGTGAACTTTTTCAAAAGACTGCGGAGCATGCAGACAACATCGCCGTGATCCGATCGATGGTTGCCCAAGTCCCCAACCACGAGCCATCGCTGATGCTCATGAATTGCGGCGACTCGGTGCAGTCGCGCCCGAGCCTAGGCTCTTGGTTGATGTATGGTCTAGGGACTGAAAACCAAAACTTGCCAGGATTCCTCGCGATGTGTCCGGGGGGTTATCCGATCAAGGACACCGCCAACTGGCAGAGCGGTTTTTTGCCAGGTGCGTTCCAAGGCACGTTCGTCGACCCCAAGCACACCGAGCTCGAGAAACTCATCGAGAACATTCGAAGTCCCCACGCGAACTTGGAGGCTCAAGCTCGTCAATTGAAATTGCTTCGGCAACTGGCCATGCAAAATGCGGCAGCCTCGGTCGACTCGCGACTTGAGTCTCGGATCGAGTCCTTCGAACTCGCCTTCCGGATGCAGACACAGGCTTCCGATGCGTTCGATGTTTCCAAGGAGCCCAAGGAGATCCGTGAGCTCTATGGCGATACCGTCCATGGACGCCAGACCTTGATGGCTCGACGGCTTCTGGAACGAGGAGTGCGCTACGTGCAACTGTGGCATGGGGCTGGTCAACCCTGGGACCATCATGGCGACATCGAGAAAAACTTAAGGACCAACTGTGGCGAGATCGACCAACCCATCAGCGCATTTCTGACCGACCTCAAACGGCTCGGCATGCTCGAGGATACGTTGGTGCTTTGGGGGGGCGAGTTCGGACGCACCCCGGTATCCGAAGGGGGTTCGGGGCGAGACCACAACCACTGGGGTTTTTCGGTATGGCTTGCCGGTGGGGGAATTCGCGGCGGATGCGTTCACGGGGCGACCGATGAGTTTGGCTTTCGAGCCCAAGAGTCCCCGACGAGTGTCCACGATCTCCATGCGACGATCTTACACCTGATGGGTTTCGATCACGAGAAGTTGACTTACCGGTATGCGGGCCGAGACTTTCGACTTACCGATGTTCACGGCCGAGTGGTTCGCGAGATACTTGCCTGAACTCCGGACCATTCATCGAGGGAGGCTTGTTCGGCGGCCAATCGATGGGCATCGAGCGCCGATTCGGCATGTTCGATTAGCTTCTCGACCTGTTTGAGTTCCAGTTCGTGTTCCAAAAGAACGGCTCGCTTCTGCTCGAGTTGTACTTGGACAACGGCCAATTGCTCCAAAAGAGTCCGCTTTTGATCGAGCAGGCCGTTTCGATAGAGTTCGTTCTCGCGCCATTGCTCAAGCTTGACAACCCCAGCCTGCAGTTTCCTGCGAGCTTGGCTCCACTGGGTGATCGATTCGCTCAAGGCGTCGATTCGCTCAGCAAGCATTTGTATTTCTCTCTGCGTGCTCTGGACCGATGCGACGGATTGATCCCTCTGCCATCGGCGGATCTTGTGCAGACCGGAATGTGGGTTTTCACGAGGCATCGATTCGAGTTGGTTTAACTTCCGACCAGGATCCGCATTCTTTCCCACGAATCATCCCAGGGCATGATCGCATCGCGGGATTGCGCAAGGAACCCATCGATCCGTGGTTTGATCGCAATCGCGCGATCGATCTGAGGGTTGGAGCCAGAACGATAGGCACCGATCTGAATGAGTTCGCGATGCTCATCGTAGATCGAGAGCCATTTGCGCAGTTCGTTTACCAGAGCGATTTGGTGAGGTTCGAGCAACTGGTGCTGGAGTCGGCTCAAGCTTCTTAAAACATCGATGGCTGGATATTGCCCACCATCGGCAAGCGACTTTGAAAGGACGATATGCCCGTCGAGGAATCCTCGGACGGCATCGCTGATCGGTTCGTTGTTGTCGTCCCCTTCGACCAAAACGGTGTAGATTGCCGTGATCGAACCTCGAGCGCTGTTGCCAGCGCGTTCGACCAAATGCGACAGCGACGAGAAGACGCTGGTCGGGTACCCGCGGGTCGTGGGTGCCTCGCCGGCGGCAAGACCGATCTCGCGTTGGGCGGTGGCGAAGCGTGTCAGGGAGTCCATGAGCAACAGGACCGATTTGCCTTGATCTCGAAGCGACTCGGCGATCGCCGTTGCTGTCTTGGCAGCGAGGATTCGTTTCGATGCCGATTGGTCGCTTGTAGCGACGACCGTAATCGAACGCGCCTGGCCTTGGGCGCCTAAATCGTTTTCTAAAAAATCTCGGACTTCCCTGCCCCGCTCACCGATCAATCCGATGACCACATAGTCCGCCTGGGTCCCGCGTGCGAGCATCCCGAGGAGCGTGCTTTTGCCTACGCCGGCAGCCGAGAAGATCCCTAAACGTTGGCCTTGGCCGATGCTCAGGAGCGTATCGATGGCTCGAACACCCGTAGGTAATCCCGTGCGGATGGGCTTTCTCGATAAAGGACTTACCGGGGGAGCTTCGCAAAAGACCCGCCTGCCAGAGCCGATCGGTCCTGCTTGGTCGATCGGGGTTCCTGTTGCGTCCAAGACCCGGCCGCACAATTCGTCGGAGACTTTGATCGATCGGCAGGACTGCGTGAGC
>Ga0208487_1000397_pt1 | contig 10719 bp, 2 predicted proteins | sample LakMenEpi21Sep12_FD_150723 | JGI IMG/M metagenome (GOLD analysis project Ga0208487, IMG submission 150723) | Freshwater microbial communities from Lake Mendota, WI - 21SEP2012 deep hole epilimnion (SPAdes) | ecosystem: Environmental > Aquatic > Freshwater > Lake > Epilimnion/Euphotic zone ...
CGTGCCGACGCGCAGCGGCGGCGTCATACAGTGTAGAGCCATTGTCCCCAATGGCTCCGCCCGACGCGCAAGCGGCGGCTTCTTACGTCTGTTCGGCTGTTTTGTCTTACTGGTCGCGGTGGCTTCCAGGTTCCGATCGATTGGGGACAATCGATCTACCATGCCGATTACTTGCCGATGCAGAATCGGCTGAACAAGGCATCGAGGACGTCGTTGTTGGCCACCGTACCGGCGACCTGGCCTAGCTCTTCGAGCGCCAAACGCAGCTCTCCTGCGACCAACTCGTCGCCGGCTCGGTCCATACTAGTTTGCCTTGCATAACCCAAACTTTGGGCGGCCCGTGCCAAAGCCGACTCGCACCGCACGCCGGTCATCGGTACGACGTCGAGACTCGATTGCTGCCAAGCCGCTACGGTCTGGGCCAAGGCCTCTTGGAGCGGAGTCAATCCGCTGCGGTCCTGGACGCTCAGCGTGAAGATTCGCTCGACAGGTACTGGCCATGGGGACTTCCAGTCCGGTTGCAAATCGCTTTTGGTCCAGATCCCCCATAAGCGGGAGCACTTGGCCAACGATGCGATCGAATGGCTGTCCAAGCCCAACGCGTCGATCGGGGACTCGACGCTCAAGCACAAGATGACCAGATCCGCCTTGCCGAGGACCTCCCAGGTCCGCTCTTGGGCGATGGCTCGTGGACCGTTCCCCAAGACCTCTTCGAGTCCAGCCGTATCGAGCAGATCGATCGCAATGTCTCCCCATCGGACTCGTGAGCGGACATAGTCGCGGGTGGTACCGGCTTGCGAGCTGATGATCGATACCTCGGAATCGCTCAAGGCGTTGATCAGTGAGCTTTTGCCCGCGTTGGGTGGACCGATGATCGCGACTTGAAACTCGGCGCCTTGGCCTCGCCGTTGCTCGATTTGCTCTCGGAGTCGCTCGACCTGCTGCTCGGCCTGTTCGAGACGTAAGACGACTTGGTCTTGCTCGACAAACGATATGTCTTCGTCGACAAAATCCAAACCCGCTTCGAGGTCGGCCAAAAGGTTGATCAGATCCTGGCGCAAGCCCTTCAATGGGCCAGCCAGTCCGCCAGCCAGTTGCGACAAAGCGACGTGGAATTCCCGTTCCGAGTGGGCATGGATCAGCCCGAGCACCGCTTCGCATTGCGTCAGATCCAATCGGCCTGCCAGATACGCTCGGAGGGTAAACTCGCCGGGTTTGGCCAACGTGGCTCCTAGCTCCAACAAGCGTGCTTGGACCTGCTCGAGCAGGACCGGTGCTCCGAGCAGATGGAGTTCGGCCGAGGGCTGGCCGGTGTAGCTGCGCTGATCGGGCCAATAGAAAACATCGACCGAGAGTTCGCCGAGTTGGTCCAAAACCAAATGGCTCGGATACCGCTGGGCGGATCGAGCTGACCTTAGGGCTTCGGCAAGGCTAGGAAAAAGGGCTTTGAGAATGAGGCCGGACTCCGGACCGCTCATTCGGATCGCACCGCGCAAGGCACCCTGGGTCCCCGTAGCGATCGCGCAGATGGTGGATTCGGTCTCCAATGGCACGTGGTCGACTCCGTTCCAGGATTGCTTAATTCTTGACATCCTCAATCGATGATCTCTCTTGGATATCGTATCATGGTTGGAGAAAATTCCGATTCCTTAGTGCAGCTTTTCCCGGCTGGTTCACGATGCACTCCTCAGCCTATCCTTGGGCAACTCGACGTTGGATAAAAACACTTGGGCAGCTCTGCGCAGGTCTCTTGGCTGACGTCGGGCGCATCGCGATGGTTCTCGTGGCGGTCTGGTGCCCGATCGTGTGCCCGATAGTGTGCCCGATCTGGTGTGCTCCGAAGGTCACTGCGCAGGAATCCCAGCAACCCGGCAGGATCGGTATCGGGGCGCTCGCCAAAGCACCCGATGCGGTATGGATCGAATCGCTCATCGAGGCCGACGCGGCGGAACTGGCTGTTGAGGTTTGCCGATTCCATTTCGATCGCTCGGTTCCGGACTCGAACGCTCAGGCCCAGTGGCTGATGCTGCTGATGCATGCCAAGGCCGCAGAGTCTCTCGGAAAGATCGAATGGAACTCAGGGGTCAAGCCGCTCCAAGACGCGATGGAACAGCTTGAAGGTCTCGATCCCAAGCCTTCGGCATCGGGCGAAGCGACGTATCGCAAGCCTTGGGTTCACTGGAAGCTTCTTTGGTGCCGGCGTCTGCTCAACGAGCATGCGCTGGCGGCTTACTTGGCGGTCCCCGGTCGCCAAGCGTTGCAGGAATGGTTGTTGCAATCGATCCGTATCGGGCTCGATGGGATCGATGCGCTCGAGCAATCGGTCGCGAAAATGCAGCCTGATAAACCTTTGCTCTCAAGAGCCGACAGGCAGCGCAGGGATCAAACCCGTCCTAACGAGATCACCGCCAGTGAGATTCTCGATTTGCGTGGTGAGTTGGAATTGCTGCGAGCCGATTTGCTTTACCAACGTTCGCAATGCTATGCGTCCGACAGCGACGAACAAATCGCCGCTGCAACGCAGATGCTCAGCTCGATCGATCGCGCCAGTGGTCGGCTACCTGCGAGTTGGGCCCATCGACCGCTGCTGACGTTGGCCAGAGCCGAAGCGGAGTTGCAGCTCGGACGACACGGCGCGGTCCTGAAGAACCTCCAAGAGCTTTGGGTCGCCTTGGCAACCGACCCGAATCCACAGGCCCAGGCTTGGCGGATCCGCGCGGCGGCTCTGGCCGTCCGCAGCGCAAGACGGACTAAGGATTGGGGGGGTGCCGAGGCGTGGATGGCCCGAGCCGGAGGCTGGCAACAAGCTCCCGAGCTGGCTCTTGAGCATCTTGGTATCCTGGTCCAACGCGACATCGATTCGGTCGCACCCGAGAACATCCTCGCGCTGCGAGAGCAGATCGCCGATCGCTTTGGACGGTACTGGCAACAGCGGGTCGATGCGATGCTCGTGTCGAATCCCCGCTTCGAAACCGGCCGGAGCCTCGAAACGGGCCGGAGTCCCAAGACCGAAACCTCGATGGCCTCTTTGGAGTTGTTTCGCATCCAGGCCCGTCAAGCCATCGCGGCGAATGAATTTCAGACGGCCATCGAGAAACTTCAGCAGGCCGAGTCCGCCGCCTCGAAGCTCGATGCGAGCCAAGAGGCCTTCCAATTTGCCATGCAGATCGCAGCGTTGCTCGAACGCATCGGTGAGACATCGGCTGCGGCCGACGAGTTCTATCGCGCGGCGATCTCGTATCCCGAATCGCCCAAAGCGTCCTCGGCGGGGCTGATGTCGGCTTGGTTGATTCGCAAGAGCGACACGGTTGTCGATCCAGAGGCCAAGCTCTTGCAGGAGAAGATTTTCTTGCAGCGGTTGCGAGAAACCGCGCTGTCCTGGCCGGCGAGCGAATCGGCTCAAAAAGCAACCGAGATGCTCGATATCCAATGGCTTACAAGTGGTCGGTACATCGCCTGTTTGGAGTTTTGGAAAGAGTATTTGGCCAAGGAGCCCCGAGTATCCGACGTGGCCTTACGGCGCTGGTTGCTCGTGGCCCTCGTGACGCAAGACGACTGGCTCGAGAAGCCGTTGGAGGACCCCCAAGGCGTCGGCAAGGCCGCTTCGGAGTTGCAGGCCGCGTTGCTCGAATCGACAGAGCCTGCAAAACGCGCGGCATTGGAAACCTGGATGGATACGATCAAGCCGCCGCGCCGCTGGTCGGTCGCTCCTGCTGTGGGGCTCGACGGGCCGGTCCCCACGGATTTGATGAGTCAGATCGTCGAGGTTTGGAACCGGAGCGAGGGAAGTTGGCATCAAGGGGGCTTGGGAGCCGAGGATGCACAAGACATCGAGCAGTTGGAGCAACTTCGCAAGCGGCTCGGCGAGTCGACCGACGGGGTTCCGGGTGGCTTTCAAGTCCGTTTGGATCGGTACTTGGAGTTCGGTCGGTTGGTCCTGCCGAAAGCCGACCAAATAAATGCCGACCCGATGATGCTTCGTCAGGCTCTCGAGGCGAGGATATCCAAGGAGCCCAGATCGCTATGGTGGGTCTATCGATCGGCGCGCGCCATGCAACAGACGAGTCAATTGCGTGAGGTATCGCTCGGATGGTACCGTCAGATGGCATCGGGAGTTGTGGCCGGTACCGAGCCGTGGTTAGAAGCCAGGGCGCGGAGCGTCGAGGTGTTGCGAGCGATTGGCCAGGAGTCCAAAGCCGTCGAGCTTGGTCAATTGGTCCTCGCTTCGTACCCGAATCTGAGCGAGGAATGGAAGAAGCGATTCGGTTCGTATTGAGATCTGGTTGTTAGGAAGAGAACGCAAAGGCGCAAGGGTGCAAAGTCGCCAAGAAGACCCTGCTAAAGGGTAGTGGATCTCGCGCAGAGATCCGGCTTCTAGGAAGTAAACGCAAAGACGCAAGGGTGCAAAGTCGCAAAGAAGACCCTGCTGAAGGGTAGTGGATCTGACAGATGATGGGCACGCAACTTACATTCAGTCAGTAAGACGAAATGAACCGCTATATTGATTCTCAGAAGGTCGAGTAGGTTAGATATCAAAGATTCCTAGTCGATTGGCCGATTGATTCAAAGGAATACACGGTATGAACTCTTGCCGAGCGTTCCTTAGGGTATATCAAATTATATACCATGATTCGGGCCGGGGGTATAGAGAGAAACTTGTGTGTTATTAAGCCGAAAACAACCGCAATTTCTTTAGTTTCTGCTAGGAATTGGTTATGCCATGCAAGAGACAATCGTTCAGTGCTGCCTTTGTATCGATGATGGACTTAGTCGCTATCAACAAACTCAAAAAAAAGATGACCTAAACCGATTTTTTGATTCCTGCGATTACGACAGTCAGCAACAAGGATGATGTAATAAAATATCGTAGGAAGTTTATCGCCCACGAAGCCGGAAGCAACAGGCGGAGCTATCTTACGATAGGCCGCCCGTGGTGCGAATCGTGGCGTCCACTTCGTACTTTAGCTGTCCCGTCGATCTGGCGTGGTACCCGTTGGCAGGAAATCTCGAATTTCGGAGAGATCTGCGAAGAACCAATCCTGTCGCAGACCTCCCGTTAAGTCATCAAGACTTCCATCTGCAAACACTGTATCTGTAATACCATCTGCGGAGTTACTGTTCAGGTAGATATCCGCATTGAATCGAGTGCCAGTTCCGTTACCCCACAAATTTGACGTTCGCTGGGTGAAGTCACGCGCAGAGTTCCATTCTGTGTAGATCAGAATAAGGGATCTCAAATTCAGGTCGTGCGTAGTCGAGCCAGCGATCAAAAGGTCATCCGCATCGCGACCATTAAACACATCTGTTCCTAGGCCTCCAAATAACAAATCTCGCTGTGCGCCACCTTCAAGTACGTCGTTTCCAGCAAGCCCGATAAGTACCATCGACTTTGTTAATTGACCTTTGATGATATCGTTTCCTAAACCACCCACCACGATCTGTATATTACTTAATGTTCCAGCTATTGCCGTCGCTTTAGCTGGAGCAGTAACCGTGAGGTCGACAGTTACGCCTGAAGTCCATTCTGAATAAATCAAGGAATCGATTCCTGCACCCGTTCCTCCACTCAAATTACCACTGAGATTACCAGTGGAAGCGATAGAGAAGCTATCGTCGCCGATATTCCCTGTTAGGTTTTCCACACCAGTGAAGTTGATCTCCAGATTGCCAATATCTAGCATTCCCGTATTGGTTGAGGAAATTGTCCAGTTATTAGCTAGTGCCGGTCCCGTAAGCGTATCGACTCCTGTGCCGGCCTCAATCTTAGAGATCGCATGAAATGCAAGGGTTCCAACAACGATTTGACCTGATGAGTTTACGGCCCAAGCTGTTGTTGCTGGAGCCCCAACCACCTTGCTAGATATCAACGCATTGCCAATTACCTGCTCGATGCCATTGAATCCACCAGCGATGTTGACGATGCTGGGGATGGTACCCAAGCGGACTTCGATCGCGTCAGTGCGACTAGTTAGCTGAATAACATCTACACCTGTACTTCCATTGATCGTACCTGTGACACGACCGGTCGACTCGAATACGTATTGGTCAGCCGCTGTACTCCCGGTTAGATTTTCAATACCGGAGAATCTGACGCTTGAAGCTCCAATGTTTAGCAATCCCGAGTTATTTGAAGTTACTGTCCACGTGCTGGCCAGTGCAGGTCCTGTGAGAGTATCCATTCCTGAACCTGCTTCAATTGTTTTAATAAATTGGAAATTAACCGCTCCCACTACGACATCTCCAGCGGTGTTAATCGTCCAAGCGGTAGTTGTTGCCGCCCCAATGATTCTGCTTGTAGCTAGTCCATTGCCAATTACCTGCTCAATAGCGCTGAATCCACCAGTGATATCAGTGATGCTCGCTACAGTACCCAATCGAACTTCAATTGCATCGATTCTAACTGCGAGTTGAATCGCATCCAGACCTGTGCCCCCGTTTATAGTACCCGTCAACCTCCCGGCTTGCTCAAAGACGAACTGATCGACTGCAGTCCCGCCAACTAGATTTTCAATACCAGTGAACGCAATACTCGACTCACTATTTCGAAGTGTCCCGCCATTTATTGAATCTGAGGTCCACGTATTGGATAGCGAGGGCCCCGTTAGGGTATCAAGTCCAGCACCGGCTTCAAGCTTTTTTATGTCTCGGTAGACAACTCCGCCAACGACGATCTGTCCGGATGAATTGACCGTCCAAGCAGTTGCGGTCGCAGGGCCTGTGATCTTGCTGGCAGAAAGGTTATTTCCAAGGATCATCTCTACTGAATTGAAGCCACCCACGATATTTGATATGCTTGGCACCGTGGCGACATTCACCTGCAGTGAGCTGGTTAGAGAGGATAGGTCAATTTGGTCGATAACCCCGGTCCCTGTACCACCCGTAATGGTCATTGAGAGCCGTCCCGAGTCTGAAAATGCAAAGCGGTCAAACGCGGATCCGCCAGTAATGCTTTTGAAATCCCTGAAGGTAACCATCGCATTAGGAGCAGTTGATATGGTGCCTCGATTAATCCCATCAATTGACCAAACCGTATCGATATTGTCTCCAATGATCACATCGTTCAGGGTGAGAATGCTGCTTCCATTAAACGATTCAATTCCAACAAAACCACCGGTTGAGGTCGCAGTCTTTGACTGTAAGTTTACTGTACTTGCGGTTGTCTTGGCCGAATAACTAATTGAATCACTTCCATCTCCTCCTGATATCTGCCCCGTTACGCTACCTGATGGTCCGAACGAGAACTGGTCACTCCCTGTCCCGCCTTTCAGCGACTCGACACCTAAAAATGAGAACTCCGAACCCAATACACCAATTCCTAATCCGGTGATACTCCAGCTATTCGAGCCCGCGATGCTCTCGACGATATCAATTCCTGCTCCTCCATCAAAGGAAAATGCAGCTTCAATCGGAATGTTATCGATCCTTACGAATCGGTCATTTCCGGAACCTCCGCTGGCCTTGACAGTCTCAATTCGCGGAAACCGAACTCTAGCATTATTGAGCAGAATGAGCGACCCCGTCGATTCATAAAGATCGTCGGAAGTTCGTCCTGCAATATCCAAGGTGTCGGTACCCCCAAGCCCATCGATCACAAGCGATATGTTGTTTGGAACGGATCCATTGAATACGCTTACTCCGTTACGAGTGATAGACCATGTATGATTGACACCGTCACCGTTATAGCTAGCAACAAAAGTATCCGCTGAGGATGTTCCTAAAACCTGAATCCCCTCATCGACATCGGTTACTAGAACACTGAAAACCTTCTCTTTATACAGACCTCCGTTGTCCGTTGATCTTATGCGTATGGAGTAAGTGGATTTGGTTTCGAAATCGAAACCAGTTGCCAAACGCAATTTATTCCCATCGATTGTGAATGCCGAATTGTCCGTGCTTCCCAATCCGTCGGCGAATTCGTATACGAAGGTATCACCTGGATTCGGATCGAACGAACTGAATAAACCGACGATTGACCCAAACTCCGAATTCTCAGGCAATGTATTCGACGTCAATAAAATTTCAGTAGGCCGATTGTTTCCGTTGGTCACATGGACCGTAATTGGAACCGAATTACTTAAATCGCCATCAGATACTATTGCGACGAACGAATGCGTAGGTTCTAATTCAAAATTCATCAAGGCATTCGACGACAGGAAAATCCTTCCAGTTAGACGGTCAATCGAGAAGTTCTCAGATCCAACGCCAGTAAGCGAGTATCGCAACCTTGCTCCTGCATCTTGGTCGCTTGCCACGACCGATCCAATTGGAATACTGTTATTGGTTGTCGCTGCTGCAATAATATTGCCGTTCGTAAGATTCTTTACAAAAATATCTGTCGCGTTATTGGTGTCGGTTGGGATCAAGTTAGTGGCCGCGCTAGAGAACGCTATGAAGCTACCGGTTGCACTTAATATCGATTCAAAAGAAGCGTCGTTTGCTTGGATTCCATCGAGGTTAGTGGAGGCTCGTGTCGTAACCCCAGTAAAAAGATCTTTTACGAAAACATCCGCTTTACTGTTGGTGTCTCCCTGCACAAGGTTCGTAGCGAAACTTAAAAATGTGACCAGGCGACCATCCGCACTTATTCTAGCATAGTTCGATATGCCGTTTGCCTCCGATCCATTACTACCTGTAGAGACTCGTTTCGTTTCATTTGTTAATAGATCTTTAACAAAGACGTCCCAGGTTCCATTTGTATCGCCTAACACAAGATTGTTCGCGGTGCTCGGAAAACTTACGAAGCGACCATCATAACTCAGACTAGGATACCAGACCGCATTATTGCCTTGTTGGCCAGAACTACTTGTGTTCGCTCGAGTAGTAACACCTGTGCGAAGATTTCGAACGTAGATATCTTCAAAGTTGTTATCGACACCAGCCACGATGTTGGACGCATAGCTTCTGAACGCGATTGTGTTACCATCTCCACTGATTGCTGGTTCGAAAGAGTGATTGTTACCCTGTAAGCCATTGAATGTCAGGGATGCCAACATTAGTTGACCGGTCTCACGATCCTTGACGAAGATGTCTCCAAATCCGTTTGTGTCACCTACGACTAAGTTGGTAGCATCACTTCGGAATGCAATATATCTGCCGTCATCGCTGATGCTAGGACTGTATGAGCGATCATTACCCTCCACACCAGTGCTACTTGTGGAAACACGGGTTAAAGCTCCTGTTAAAAGATCTCTAACAAAGATATCGCCCGTACGGCTGGTATCCTCAGGCACAAGGTTCGACGCGTAGCTTTCGAAAACAATGTAACGACCATCAGGAGTCATCGATGCATTGAAGGAATCTCCGTTCGATCTACCTCCCGTCGATGTATTTGACGCTTCGTAGATTGCACCACTCTCAGTATCCTTTACGAAGATATCCATATCAAAATCGACATCGCCAAGGTTGGTTGCATAACTTGTGAAACTCACAAATCTTCCGTCGGAACTTATGCTCGGGCGCTCCGTTCCGTTATTCGCTTGTACAATCGATCCTTGTCGACTGCCATCGGCTACCTCAAACGAGTACTCCAACTCAGAGAATTGAGGAACGTCATTTCTATCGGAAACTTGAATCACTATCGGTTTTTGCGTGGACAGACCATCCTGGTCAGTCGATTTCACTCGAACAGAGTAAGCTGCCTTTACCTCGTAATTAAGACTCGAGATAGACCTTATCGTTGAGCCGGAAATTCTAAAATGCGAATTATCGTTGTCGCCGATTCCTGCCACAAAGGTATATGTGAAACGATTAGCTATGTCCGGATCTGTTGTTTGTAAGTTTCCTACAGTTGAGTTTGCTGCCGCATTCTCAGGGATGATACTCGGCGAAAGAGAGATGTCGGTTGGGGTGTCGTTGACCGGTGTGATGTTGATCAGGGACGTTGCTGGTGGGTTCGATGATAGCGATGGAGAGTCGCTGTCGGAAATTACAGTCGTCAAAGTCCGAGCCGAGGTGTTGTTCAGAGCCGTCGTGTAGGTGATCTTACCTGCGGTCGTAAAATAAGCGTTTAGGTCCGTCAGCGAACCTGAGAACGTTCGGGCAGTAGCCGTTCCGCCTACGGTGATTCCAGTGCCAGGATTGCCAGCAATGACTCCATCTGCGATTGTCAGAGTCACTGTCCATGGCGAGACTGAATCGACATCGCCAAAGGGTGTGCCTGAAAACTGCAGGTTGCCGGCAACATCCTCTGTGACGGTGAAACTCGCAGGCGCAGAAGCCGTTGGTCTATCGTTGACCGGTGTGATGTTGATTAGGGACGTTGCTGGTGGGTTCGACGATAGTGATGGAGAGTCGCTGTCGGAAATAACAGTCGTCAAAGTGCGAGCCGAGGTGTTGTTCAGGAGCGTCGTGTAGGTGATCTTACCTGCGGTCGTAAAATATGCGTTTAGGTCCGTCAGCGAACCTGAGAACGTTCGGGCAGTAGCCGTTCCGCCTACGGTGATTCCGGTACCAGGATTGCCAGCAATGACTCCATCTGCGATTGTCAGAGTCACTGTCCATGGCGAGACCGAATCGACATCGCCAAAGGGTGTGCCTGAAAACTGCAGGTTGCTGGCAACATCCTCTGTGACGGTGAAACTCGCAGGCGCAGAAGCCGTTGGTCTATCGTTGACCGGTGTGATGTTGATCAGGGACGTTGCTGGTGGGTTCGACGACAGGGGTGGAGAGTCGCTGTCGGAAATAACAGTCGTCAAAGTGCGAGCCGAGGTGTTGTTCAGG
>Ga0208487_1000403_pt1 | contig 10550 bp, 7 predicted proteins | sample LakMenEpi21Sep12_FD_150723 | JGI IMG/M metagenome (GOLD analysis project Ga0208487, IMG submission 150723) | Freshwater microbial communities from Lake Mendota, WI - 21SEP2012 deep hole epilimnion (SPAdes) | ecosystem: Environmental > Aquatic > Freshwater > Lake > Epilimnion/Euphotic zone ...
TCCTTCGCGATTTTGTCGTTCATAACATCCATGCCATGAACAATTTACACAATCGGAGCGGCGACCACATCATCACTTAAGATGTGTATAACAACGAGGGATACCGCCCCCCGCGGCACATGTACTTCAATGAGCCGCGACGTGGATCTAAGCGGTAAAACCGACGCGCTATCGACTGGGTCTGTGCCTCGACTTCTTAAGCGAACCTCCCCCTGATTCCCTTCAATAAAGCTCACGCGTTGCTCACCGTCGGCTACAAGTTCACTTAGGCGAGTGCTCGAGTGCGGTTTCTGGTCGGGCACAAGCTCCCTTTGAATATGCCTGATGTTCGCTGCAACATTTCCGTCGACCCGAAAGACCTCCTCGGTAACTCGGCGTATAAACCATCCCAAATGATCCCGTAGGCCCAATTTCAAACGTCTTTGGTCGAAGTCGTTTCGGTACTGGTCGACCAATGTCCTCATCGCTTGAAGATCCTGCGCATGCTCGTGCGTAAGAATCCTCGTACGATCCGACAGGTTCAAGAATTCCAAGTACCAAAACGGAACAAAATCCGATGCGAACCGGTACCTTCGGATCGTTTCAAGAATTCGACGACGCGTCGCGTCATCGAGCGCCTCAAATCGATCCTTAAACAGTTTCTCTTTGTCCAGAAGATCGTTCTTCGCTGCGTTGACGTGATTATCCGCCAAAAACTCATGCTGCCAAAAACTTGCCTCCAGCGACGCGTCCTGAGCCTCGGGCCAGATCGAACGCAACTCCCTTAGCAATTGCGGCTCGATCCGCATGGCGGGATACGCTGCGACAAACATTCGCTCTATCAGACGACTCCTTTCGGGTTCCTCAAGGTAACGAACGTCGTTCCCCTGCCATGCCACTGGCGCTAAGACTTGCCGAAGCGACTCAGGAACCTGATCGGTCGCAAACGGCAACAATGCAAAGATGCGGCAGCCACTCCCCTGCAGCTCCTTGCACCGTTGGATCCACCATTTTCTGTCAGGATTCCTAGCGGGATTGCTTTCGAGGAAACCCAAGTCGCCCAGGATCAATAGATCGCTGGCACCAATTAGCTTGTACTCTCGTCCGAATTTCAAAAGTGGATGGTCTTCATAGGGCATCAGCGCATCGGGGTTCCTCCCTCGCAAGATGATGCAGGTACTCTTGGGCAACTCCCTCTGTAGCCTTCGGACGACAAACTCTTGGTCTTCCATGTACGTTGCACAGCGTTTCGAACTGTCCAATACGACATGCAACTGCTCAGGAGATTTCTTGCGTGTCTTTCTCGGTAAGCGATCGATCGGAACACACCGACTGATCAACTGGATCAGCTTACGATCATCGGTTTTTCGAGTGATAACCTGCCGCTGTAGCAACGGTTCGAGTCGCGTGCGCAACTGTGGCCAAGTGGCCAAGTAGCGCACTGGGACGCGGGTGAGTTGATCGCGGCTAGACGAGTTTGCGTTGGCGTCCTCGGTATCCGACGACAATCCTTTCGTTGGCTCGATTGGCCACGGTGGGCTAGAGAATCGAGTCGCAAGCCAATGGTCTAAGACAGGCTCGGGTTTTACCGGTTCCTCAGGATCAGGACCTTCTTCAGAATGAGATGTGTCCAGCAGATCTTTCTGGAACTTTTCAAGATCAATGGGCAGACGATCTTCGAGCTCAATCTCGGGAGGTAGGAAACCGATCGTTTCGATCATCTTGGCATAAAATGCCAAATTGTTTTTCGATAGATTCGATACGATCTCGGTACGCACCAGATCAGAGCGCCAGAGAATCGAATTTCGAGAGGAAACCCGGTGCGAGTTCATCGCAATGACCTCGAGTTCTTGCGGAACACAAACTTTTCGAGTTTTCCGCACAAAGCTAGAAGATCCTCCGTTGAACGCTCGGTAGACTTGTTTTTCGTTAAACCTACCGAGTCCCAATCCCGGAGAGCGCACAAGAGATCGATGTACTCGGCCGGTCCTGGTTTATGAACATCCTGATTGGCGAAGGCCTGGGCCCGATCCTCCAGTAGCATCTCAGCAGTCTTTTCGTAGACTTTCAGGGGAAGCGTTTCTTTGAAATGAGCCTTACCGAGCTCGACGAAGTAATCGAGGAACTTCTTGCGTTTTTCCCCTTGGACCACTCCTCCGAGAGACTCGACACAGGGGAGTAGTTCGAGTTCTAGGACAAAGCATCTTCGTAGGAAGGCGGTCGGGAGCATCCGTTCTTCGTTGGTGGTGATCATCACTAACGGCGATTTGGTATTTGGTTTGGAGACAATAGGCTTGGACCAACCTAAGGGCTGTAGTTGACGCGCCCCGAAGACTTCGAGCAGCCCATTTGGGACGCTAGATTCCGCTTTGTCGATTTCATCGATGAGGATCACGAGTCCTTGGTCGGGAGTCCAGGAATCCTTTTTGGTCGAGACCCAGGTCGGGGCAGAGGCCAGCCCATCGCGGTTGGCATGGTTGGCCGATTCCCAGTCGATGGCCCACCACAGCGGACCGGGGTGGATAAACTTTTTGACATCGATCGCTTCGCGTAGTTTGGCTTCGGGGCTTTGGGCAGGATTGCTTTCGTTGGAGCCCCGGAGAGTATTGGCTGCGACTTGGGACTCGGCGAGTCTTTGGACGGCATCGAACGTCCAGAGGAGGTCTTGGGATTCGGTGGTCGCTGAGATGGTAAAAGAGATAAATTTGCGGCCAAGTAGTGCGGCAGCGGCGTAGGCCAGTTGGGATTTTCCGAGTCCCGGTTCGCCACGAACCAGCAGAGGGCGATTAGCGGCCGCGGCACCTTGGATTGCCAGTTCGTGTTCTTCATCTAGCAGGTGATCGAAGCTTGTGCCGTTGGGCAGTAGGATGGGGACGGGTTGCATGTTGTGTTGGGTTTGGGTAATGCGTAATTGTTAGGACTGGTAAATTTGATTAATAAGCTTCTCTATAATATTCATTTCAGTGAGGATTTCCGAGTATCGCTTGGCATCTGTTTCAGATAGTGGAATGAGTACCAGTTGCGGAAAGGTTTTTTTAAGCTCTTGAATTGCTTCGGTTCGATCCTTGGTGATAAACATCGCTGTGGCGGCCTTCAGCTTCGCCATCTGACTGATATCGTTATTTACTGCCTCAATTGGATCTTCCGGCATGACCGAGGTGCCCATGAGTTCCTGCCAACAGCATTTTGCGAACCAGATCGATAACCGGCTCGAATTGTCTGGATCCGTAGGTTGGGATAAGATACGAACGGTTGCGAAAACGATCCTATCAGCATCGGTGATTGGGTTACCCGAGATAGGCTCTCGATGAATCAGTTTATAGATCTCGGAATTTTCCAGTGGACGCTGAGAAACTTGTATCCAAGTACTGATGAGCAAATCTTCGGCAAACTGTTTGTTGGCAGTTTGAATCGGCCTGCTCGCTCCCTGGGACGATTTCCGTGATACTAGAAATGCATCTTCTAATGCAGTGTAAACGACCTTTTTGTCTTCAGCAGGCAACGAAGCGATCCTGAAGTATGCTTTGCAGATGTGGAGACTCCTCACTGCCGAATCATGGGTGAAGCGTAGCTTCTTCAAATACAAACCGCGTAAAATCCCATTGAAGCACTGGAGAGGAAATGGGTGAGACAAGATCCCGAGAACCAGATCACCGGCGTTGGCGGGGGGCGTTTGAAAGTATTCCTTACCAAGCTCTTTGGTGGCGGCCAAGAGTGCATCGAGCAATGCCTTATCGCTCTGGAGAAGAGAGACCAATGCCTCGCGGACGACGCTGAAGGTGTCGGGTTCGACTGGCAGAGGATCATCGGGCTCCAACCGAGACTTAAGCCAATCCAGGTCGGATTGATTGAGGACGTATCCTTGAAGAGATTCGAGATATCTTCGAAAAATCCCATCGTCTCCGGCCTTCTGGATCGTATGGATTAGTTGTTGGAAAAAATCTTGAACGCTTGGGATCTGCAACAGATTTGCTACGGCACCCACTTCGATTCTATTCCCGAATACCTTGATCAGAAGGGTTTCGCGGCTGGACTTCTCAAGCACTGTGCGCTGGAGTAATTCCTCAAGCCTCTTCCAATCCTCTCCTGAAAACCGACCTAATGTAATATGCATGGAATGGTGATTGTTAACCTCGGTCGGAACCGATCCTATCGAAGAAGTTTTAGGTGGTGCCTTTTGTGCTCCCTGGAATTCTTGAATATCAGCATTCCCGAGGACAGGTTGTAAAAAATTTGGGCGCAAAGAATTTGACGGGGTTTGATGCGAGCTACGAGGACTGGTAGGAACAACCGGTGCCTGCGTTGAAGTTGCATCTACTGACAAGGCATTTATTGTTCCCACTGAATGAACCGTCCTATCCTCAAGTTTTCCAAAGTAACTATCGCTTACGAGTGCATCGAATACCTAATCCCTTTTGCCCCGTATCCTCACTTGCTCGGTGAGACTCCTCGAAAGTGGGTCAAGGAGCTCGATGACCGATTGGCGGTCTGGAATCGCTATGGTTCCTGGGGCTAGCTCACTGGTGATCCGACACAACTCGATCGCGGTGCCGGATTCGAAACTCCCTGTGGTCCATCGAGAACTAGGGATGACTCGCCCAAGTCCGGAACCGATGGCCGCAGCAATCGACTGCCCGTAATTGATGGCGCATTGCTGGATCTCTGCCAGAAGCGTCCTCGATTGATTGAATTGAGCCTCCGGAATGGCAAAGACGATGCTCGTTGGACCTACCGTAACCTTCAAGTTCGAAATGGTTGAACTGAGACTGTTCAGAACGTACCTGGCGATTTGGATCAAGCCGTCATCGCTGTGATGCTTTGCATTCGTTACCGAAATCACAAAGTGGTCCGTGCAGTTGTTGTTATGCGGCGGACCAGGAAAAGGGTCGGGAATCCGACGGCTTGAATAACGCTTCACGAAGAGGCCGAGACCTCCAATCGTCTCGGACGCGAGCATAGGGCGAAGGTTCTCATCTGAGACCAGGATATTCACCTGATTACCAACAGCTTTGCTCAATTTCGAGAGTGTTTCGAAGGGAACCCCACCCATTAGGTAGCCGAAGCCCCCCAGCTCTCGGGCTTCCACGGAACCTTTTGCCATGATCGCACGAACTACCGGTGCGTATCCGATCGAAGCAGACTCAGCAGACTCAAGGGTCGAAAAGACCTCGTCAACGAATTCGACCACTTCGGAAGCGCTGATCGCCCCATGGTTTCCGTTGACTGGAAAGGCCAGTCGGTATTCATCGCCTAGGAATTGGCCACCCACTGCGTCGTATGCCACACACCGACGAACCAACCGCGTTTGGTCGATCGCTTGAAACAATCCCTGGCGGTCTCTTTGCAAGCCGTTGGGGTTAAGATAGTTCTGCGATGACGATGCGATATCGAAAGCAACGAGGAAGGATTGGGTGGGCTGTAGAAAGTTCGTCAACCAAGCCATAAGTAGATTCCAAAGGCGGTGAGCAGAAGGGCGGAGGGAATCAAAAGAGGAGGGGAATTCAAGAGTTTAATGGAATGAAATGGTGGTTTCAATGGGCCGCTCCTCTACCTGCGTTCTGAAAGGTTCATCCGAACGGAGCAATCGATTCGCCGGACGTATCGGAGTTCGATATGAAACAATCATCGAGTCGGCGAGGGTAAATCTCTCTGTCGCCTTCACCTTCAAACGGGTCACAGACCCATTTTACGTAAACGGGTCGCAGACCCATTTTACGCAGACGAGCCGCAGCCCCATTTTACACAAACGGGTCGCAGGACTCATTTTACGCAGACGGGTCGCAGACCCATTTTACGAGAGGACAGACACCGCCATGAACTCGGTGAGCTTGCGCTCGTTGGCTTACGGCGGTGCTGCTGCGTGAGATCGTCTGTTAGCGATTAGCATTTCTTGCAGGGACGCTTGGGGAAACCTCCGCGTTCCAAAACCCGGCACGACCGATGGCCTCGTGGAGATCGCAGTCGGCTTGATGCCACTCTGAGAGTCGCTCGAGTTCAAAGACCCTGGCTCGGAAGAGTTCGAGGTTGGCTTGGATCTGTTCAGGGAGGTTCCCCTTAAACTCCGAGAGTTCCTTGAGGGTTTCGCATCGCCGACCTAGCGACTCGGTCTTCTGCACCGCAAGCTTCCAGCGTTCGAAAGCCAGCGCCTTTGCCCGGTAGGCAGCCGCAGCTTCGATGCGTATCTGATCGCTTCGAAGCTGGATGTAATTGTCGAGCCCCTTTTGACGCTGCGTGACCTGGTCTTGGGATGGCCGATGGACAATCCAGCGGCGAGGGTCCTTGGGACCCCACAAGACCTTCAGGCTTATCGGGAAACTTGGTACCCCGTCGAGCAACGCGATCGCCTCGTCGCTCAGTGCCTCGCTGTGGTTACGCACATAACCCAGGGCTCGCAATTCGGAACGATTGGCGATCGCCCAAGTCTCAACCTCGCATGGCTCGGAAAGTTCCGGGCTCGGGGAAGCCAGTTCGGTGGGTTGGTAGGAGCAAGCCCATTGGGGACCTACGAGAAGCGATAGATCGTCTCGAAGCTTCGACCGTTGGCTTTCGATCTGAAGCTTTTGGTCCTGAAGATCGATCAGGGCACGTTGGAGCGCCGTCGTATCGTCGATCTGTCCACCGCTTTGGATCAGTTCCTCCTGGACCTCGATTTGTTCCTGAACGTAGGCCTGGGCCTCGGCTTGGAGATCCAAACCCATTTGGCATGCCGCCAGCGCATGGTGCAATTTCAAGGCCGCAAGAGCCGACTTGAAACGGGCTTGGGTTTCCAATTCCCTTGAGAGACAGTTCCAGAGTAATTGCTGTTGCTCGATCGATTTCTTCGACAGCAAGGACCATTTCGATGGGACCGACCAAGCATCCCTTGCCTGCGCCAAAACTTGGCCTTGTCGGCTCAGGGCAAATGCCGTCTTAGCCAGATCCCCAGGGCTCGCTTCGGTGAGCTGGGCAAAGGCGTACCGAGAGCCAGCCCCACTGCTCAGAAGTAGGCAGACTGCTAAAGAGGATAAAAAAGTGGTCGACCGTCTCGAACCCATCGCCTGGGAAACAAACCTCCGGAGAGCAGTTAAGCCTCGACTTGCTAACGCTAGCAAACCGCACAATCGGCCCGCGCAGGGGCCCGGCTCGCAAACTGTCTTTAGCATCGAATTCCGGTGGTAGGAAACTCAACGATTCCTCCTAGCCTTCCGTCCAGGCAAAATAGGTCGGCCTTGCCGGAGCCGATCGTGGAAAAAACCGACCTGGACTGAAGCAGCAAACGACGTATTTGGTGTTTTTTCACCAGATCGGACAGGCGGAGCCGGTGTTGGAATACTCATTAGCTCACCGATTTGTTAAACTGCGATAGGCGAGCTAGGGTACCTCCCAGCACCTTGCCGCCTAGATCGCACTGCCTCGAACGCCCTCGGGCGTTCGGTGGCGGTGCGTGAAAGGGCCCCTAGGGCTCGACATTGCGGTACCATGGTGCGGCTGAATCCTGTGAGCCACAACCGTCCAAATCTTTGTCGAGTTCAATGAAAAAAAAGAAAATTGTCGTTATCGGTGCTGGTCCTGGTGGACTGGCCGCTGCCATGCAACTTGGGTTCGCTGGCGCGGATGTTACCGTTCTCGAAGCAAAATCGCTCGTCGGCGGTCGTTGTTCGACGATCCAAGCCGGCGATTATCGCTTTGACCTTGGTCCTACGTTCTATCTCTACCCGCGAATTCTCAAAGAGATTTTCGAGTCGGTTGGATACGACATCGATCGAGTCATCCCGATGAAGCGGCTTACGCCCCAGTATCGCGTGGCGTTTGAGGCCGGTGGCCATTTGGATTGCACGCATCATTTGGAGGACATGGACGCTCAGATAGCCAAGCTATCTCCTGAGGACGTCGGCCAACTGAAAAAGTACTTGGACCATAACCGGGTAAAACTGGCCAAGTTCCGTCCAATTCTCGAGAGCCCTTTCAATTCCCTCAAGGACTACTTGAGTCCTTCGCTCATGGCGGCAGTACCCTACGTCAAGCCCTGGATGTCGCTTGGACAAGAGCTTCAAAAGTACTTCAAGGATCCTCGGCTTGTGATCGCTTTTTCCTTCCAAGCCAAGTATTTGGGGATGTCGCCGTTTCGCTGCCCGAGTCTTTTTTCGATCCTTTCGTTTCTCGAGTACGAGTATGGCGTTTACCATCCCATCGGCGGATGCGGCCAGGTCAGCCGCCGGATGGCCGACGTCGCCGAGGAGTTGGGTTGCACGATCCGGTTGAACGAACCGGTTCGCAAGCTTCAATTCTCTGGCAAGCGGGTCACGGGGGTCGAAACCGATCAAGGGACTTACCAAGCCGACGCGATTGTGATCAACGCAGATTTTGCGCATGCCATGCAGGAACTCGTTCCAAACGAGTTGCGCCCGCGTTGGACCGACCGCAAAATTGAGACCAAGCGTTTTTCGTGTTCGACCTTCATGATGTACTTGGGAGTGCGAGGAGAGTTCCCTGAGCTGCCTCACCATACGATTTACATTTCGAAGGATTACGAGGGCAATTTACGTCAGATCGAGCAAGAAAAGTGCTTGCCCACCGAGCCTTCCTTTTACGTTCAAAATGCCTGCGTAAGCGACCCGAGTCTTGCGTCTCCGGGCAAAAGCACCCTTTATGTGCTCGTTCCTGTGCCCCATTTGAGTCCGCAAACACCTTGGGATGCCAAGCAGACAGCGGCCTATCGAGCGTTGACGTTCAAACGGCTCGAATCGATTGGATTGACCGGGCTCGAAGAGCGAATCGAGTATGAGAAGATCGTCACCCCTGCGGACTGGAAAGATGACTACTCGGTCTATCGTGGAGCGACGTTTAACTTGGCACACAACCTTGGTCAGATGCTTCACAAGCGGCCTCATAACAAATTTGAGGATCTAGAGAGCGTCTATTTGGTCGGAGGTGGCACGCATCCGGGGAGTGGACTCCCGGTGATTTACGAATCCTCGCGTATCACTTGCCGTCAGTTGCTCTCCGAGTTCGATCTGCCAAACGGCTTCATCGATGAACTGAAACCCTTGGGCAGACCGAGCCCCCTGGAAACAACGTTAGCTAATCATGGATAGTCGATAGCTAGTGCACCGATGCCCAATCCCCAAAAACCAACCCATCGACGTTACGCAGCAAGACCTTCGCACGGATCGATCCGTGCCGTGGTCCTCGCACTGCTTGCAGTCGCTACACTGTTCGTTTTGCTTGGTTTTTTTGCGATTTTGACCTTTCGACCCCAAGGATCCGCCAACCCGATGAACAGCATCAACACCCAGCATTGGTATTCGCTTGCGGCCAAGCAAATGGATGGAACTTCGTTACCGATCGAGTCGTTGCGAGGTCGAATTGTATTGGTGGTCAACGTCGCGAGTCGATGCGGATTTACTCCGCAGTACAAGCAACTTCAGGAACTGCACGATCGGTACAGTTCCAGGGGATTGACGATCCTCGCATTCCCTTGCAATCAGTTCGGTGGGCAGGAACCGGGCGAGGACAACCAAATCCTAGAATTCTGCAGCACCAACTACGGCGTGACCTTTCCCGTGATGTCGAAGGTTCAAGTCAATGGTCCCCAGGCCGATCCAATCTATGTGCATTTGAAGAAGCAGTCACCCGGTCTGTTGGGCTCTGAGGCCATCAAGTGGAACTTTACCAAGTTCCTTGTCGACCAAAGCGGCAACGTTCTGACCCGTTATGCGTCGACGACTTCGCCGAGCGACATCGCCCGGGACATCGAGAAACTACTGACCCCCGAGGCTTAGAAATGTCTCAAGAGTATTTCCCCAACAGGATCGATCGAAGGCTTGCGACGACCTATCTTGGATTGGGTCTTGCGGCTTGCTTGTCGGGCCGAGCCCAAGCCGAGTCGGCGGAAGTTTGGCGAATCGAAAACATCGCTGGGACCGGAGTAGCGGGATTCCAAGGAGAAAAAGGTCCTGCCCTAAGTGCGCAACTCGATGATCCTTTTGGGGTCGTGCGAGGTCCAGACGGTGACATTTGGTTTTGCGAATATACCGGCCAGCGCGTGCGTAAGATCCGTTCTGACGGGACCCTCGAGACCATCGTCGGGACAGGGCAGAAAGGGTACACCGGGGATCGTGGAGCGGCGCTCGAAGCGACCATGAACTTGCCCCATGAAATCCGTTTCGATTCGGCGGGGGATTTGTACATCGTCGATATGCAGAACCACGCGATCCGCAAAGTGGAACTTGCCACGATGCGGATTACCACGATCGCAGGGACGGGTAGTCCGGGCTATTCCGGAGATGGGGGGCCGGCGATCGAAGCGAAGTTCAAACAGCCTCATAGCATCCAGTTTGGGCCCGAGGGGGATCTCTATGTTTGCGATATCGGTAATCATGTTATTCGACGCATCGACATCAAAACGCAGAAGATTTCGACTTATGCAGGAACCGGGGTGCCGGGACCTACCCCCGACGGAGCGCCCCTGAGAGCAACTCCGTTGAATGGCCCCCGATCCATCGATTTCGATCAACAAGGGGATTTGTGGTTGGCCACGAGGGAGGGGAACCAGGTTTTCCGAATCGATCGCAAGCAGGGGCGATACGAAC
>Ga0208487_1000404_pt1 | contig 10545 bp, 12 predicted proteins | sample LakMenEpi21Sep12_FD_150723 | JGI IMG/M metagenome (GOLD analysis project Ga0208487, IMG submission 150723) | Freshwater microbial communities from Lake Mendota, WI - 21SEP2012 deep hole epilimnion (SPAdes) | ecosystem: Environmental > Aquatic > Freshwater > Lake > Epilimnion/Euphotic zone ...
AAGCCACAGCCAAATCCATCACGGAATCTACCCCGTCGAATTCCCTCCAGCGGGTGCTGTGCCACGATCCAGACGATCAGCAGAACCTCGAATACATCGCCGCGACCAAGCAATCCGAGGCCATCTATCTAAACCGCGAGCTGGTCGAAGCCGATTTCGTGATCCCCGTCTACCGTTGGCTCGAACCCAAAGACCCGCGAGGCCATGATCCTTACGTCGTGCTGCCAGCCTTCGGGGATCGAGCCACCCAAGCCCGATACGCAAAGAGCTGGCTCCAGCAGCACGAGCCCGCACGCGGCACCCACAAAAAAGCTTCCGAGTCCGGTTGGCTCGCGGGGATCCAATACGCCATCGGCGCTGTGGCCAACCAAGAAGGACTCATCGCGATGCTCGTCGGTGGTGCTCCTGAATCGGTCGACAAGGTTTGCTCCCAAGGAGTCCATGCGGCCCCTAACCCAACCGAAACTCCTTCCCAAGAAGGATTCGAGCTGGTCGTCGTCGAACTGGTCGATCCTTTGCGAGTCCCGAGTTGGAACCAAGTCGCCAGCGCTGCTTGGAGCGCCCAACGATGGCTCAGCCCGGCGGGGCGTATCGTGGTGGTCGCTACGAGTCTTGCTGAAGTCACTCCAGGTATCGGTGCACTGGCCTCAGACGATCCCGACGAAGAGCTTCAGCAGACGCTCCTGACAAGCTCCCTTCAGGACGCCTATGCCGCAGCGGTCCTGCGTGATATCCAGTCTCGCCGAAGTGTCTATGTGCAGTCCCAAGTCGATCCGGAACTTCTCGAATCGCTCGGGTTCGCATCGATCCGAGACCCGAGCGAACTCGAACGCTTGATGCAAAAATCCAAACGTGTCGGTGTCATGGAATATTGATCCGAAACGCTGTTGGCTAATCCATAAGATTCGCAAGATCCAACCTGAAGGACATCATGGACAACATAAACATCGATGGGATGAATCGGCAGTTTGGGCTCGGAAAAGAACTGGTCTTTAAGATGCATCCAAGCGGTTTGGTGATGGCCGACGTGCAAACCAGCCAGTGCACCGGAGAGTTTTTCTTGCAAGGTGCCCACGTGACTCGGTACCAAACGGACAAGCAGCCGAACCACTTGAACCATCCGGTTTTATTCATGAGCCAGCAGGCTCTCTACATGAGTGGCAAAGCCCTGCGAGGAGGAATCCCGATCTGCTTTCCGTGGTTCAATAGCCACCCCAGCGATCCGAGCCTGCCTGCACACGGATGGGCACGGACCTCGGTTTGGAATCTTGTGCAAACCCGAAAGGTCGACGGACGGATCGAGGTGGACTTAGGGCTGGCCAAAGACGGATTCGACTTGATCTACCGAATCTCCATGGGCGAGACGCTCAAGGTCTCCTTGGAGGTTCGAAATGCAGCAGATGTCCCTTTGGATTACGAGATCGCCCTCCACACCTACTTGAGCCTCGCTAGCATCGATCAAGTTTCGATCGGCGGTGATTTGGAGGAGTGTGAGCATTACGATCAGTTGACCCAGAAGCTTCATGGGCCGGAAAAACAGAGGGTGCGTTTTGTTGAGGAAACAGACCGGATCTACTATGGCCAAGCGCCACGAATCGTGCTTGATGATCCGGCTTGGCAGCGTTCGATCCAGATCGACGCGTCGGGATCGCATGCCACGGTGGTGTGGAACCCGTGGATCGATAAATCCAAACGCATGGCCGATTTCGGGGATCTTGAGTATCGTCAGATGTGTTGCATCGAGACGGCGAACGTTCGGCAGCGGAGCGTCAGGATAGTACCAGGTCAAACGCATACAACGGCTGCGGAATTCCAAGTCAAGAGTCGTGAGAGGCTTCAGTAATTCCCGAACCGATATTCACCACGGAACATACGGAATGAAAGCCACCTTTTGTCCGCGGATTCGGCGTATTCCCTTGCATGATGCGAATCGGAACGTCGTCGAGTTCCGATTCAATTGTCGACGTGCCTTTATCCAATTCCAGCACGATCAATATCCCGGCGAAGAACAGAGCAAAGGCACCGGCTGCAGCGGCGATGTATTCTGCAATCGGAGGTATTCGTTGGTGTTTAGCCTTTAGGCGATTTGCCTGGAGCGATTCGGTGGGAGCCAACATGCCGATGACTTGATCCATCTGTTCAGCGAACGTAGTGGAAGTTGCTGAACTTGCGTTTGTGCTTGGATCGTTAGCAAGATCCACCACGTTGGATCGGCGCGTCCGATGAGTCAACAATTCGCCCGCCTCCTGCCACTGGTCTGCCGCAGCGACGCGGCGTTCCAGTTCTTCGCCACAAGTTTCACATTGATCCAGGTGCGCCGTCAATTCGCTCTCTTGCTGTTCAACCGATTGCTCGGGTCTTTGTCCTGAATGATCAGGCTTTCGCGTGTTTCGGGGAATGGCGTCAAGGCAGGTCTCGCTGCTGAAAAGTGCCGGGAATTCTCGCATCTATAGGATTAAACACAAGAATCGCGAATCCTTACAGCACAACCTCATCATTTGGTTTAACGACAAGCCGTGCGGTGACGACCGAGCCTTCGCCGTCGGCGATCGCTGGGCAGTCGTCAATCGAAGTGACTAGAGCTAAGTCGAATGTACTGCGGTAGCATGGGTCTGCGACCCGTGCGTATCAATTGCCGCGATTTCACAGACGGGTCAAAGACCCATCTTACGGTGACAAACCGAGCGGGTCGCCACCGGGAGCCATGCGGCCTAAGCCTAGTGGATTTATTCGGTCGTGTCGTACTTCGGTCAATCGCTGTACATGGCGTTGCCGACGAGGAGAAAATTAAGGCCCTGCTGCGTCCACTGTTCGATACCTACCGCAGGGATCGTTTGTACATGCCCGTCGAAGTAGAGGTAGTTGGCTAAGCTTTTGCTATGCCTTTTGGTATCGATGAACTCTTCAATGAGTTTGAGTCTGGCGATGGGGTCGGTCTCGTTGAACGGATTGCCACTCCGCGTGACTGGTCCTCCAGCAAATTCGTAGAACTGGAGGGTATTGCTGCTGCTTAGCTTGGCTTCATCGAGGGATACCCAGCCGTTGCGTTCGTAACCGAGTCGTTTGGTGGAGGTCGGGCAGACGTTGACGATTTTGACTTCTCGAAGCTCATCGGATTTGAAATCCAGATCGGAGCGGAAATCGAAATGGAATTGGCGTAGGTTGCTAGCGCATTGGATTCGTCTTGCGGCTTCTCGTGCGGCTTGGACGGCGGGCAGGAGCAGTGCGGCGAGCAATCCGATGATGGCAACGACGACCATCAATTCGATGAGGGTCACGGCATTGCGATTTGGGAACGGTTTGGGAGTGGACATTGGTTTTTGGATGGACGGCGGATGGAACCGACCGGATGATATCAAAATGGGCGACAAGTGCAAAAAAAAACCCGGCTCAGTATTTCTACCGAGCCGGGCTTCTATTTTGAAATCCGGTGTTCAAGGTTGATCGTGAGAGATCAACCCGTTTGGACGAGCTTCGTTGTTGTCGTTTTGGTTCACGTTATCATAGTGACCCGAAGGGCACTACGTTCTAATTATCCTTAGAAAGGAGGTGATCCAGCCGCAGGTTCCCCTACGGCTACCTTGTTACGACTTAGTCCCAATCATCAAGTTGACCTTCGGCGCCTGCTTCCTTACGGTTAGCTCAGCGACTTCGGGCCCCCCCAATTCTCGTGGCTTGACGGGCGGTGTGTACAAGGCTCAGGAACACATTCACCGCGGTATGCTGACCCGCGATTACTAGCGATTCCAGCTTCATGCAGGCGAGTTGCAGCCTGCAATCCGAACTGAGCGTTACTTTCTGAGATTTCCTAGACTTCGCAGCTTTGGTTCCCTTTGTATAACGCATTGTAGGACGTGTGCAGCCCTAATCATAAAGGCCATGAGGACTTGACGTCATCCCCACCTTCCTCCGGTTTAACACCGGCAGTCTCTCTAGAGTCCCCGCCATAACGCGCTGGCAACTAGAGACAGGGGTTTCGCTCGTTAAGGGACTTAACCCGACATCTCACGACACGAGCTGACGACAGCCATGCAGCACCTGTGTAGTTCGCCTATTGCTAGGCCAAAGGCTTTCACCTTCTGAACACTACATGTCAAGACTAGGATAAGGTTCTTCGCGTAGCCTCGAATTAAGCCACATCCTCCACCGCTTGTGTGAGCCCCCGTCAATTCCTTTGAGTTTCAGCCTTGCGACCATACTCCCCAGGCGGAGCACTTAACACTTTCGCTACGTCCGAGAAACCGTGAAAGTCCCTCAGACTAGTGCTCATCGTTTACGGCTAGGACTACCGGGGTATCTAATCCCGTTCGCTACCCTAGCTTTCGTTCCTCAGCGTCAGAAAAGACCCAGTAAGCCGCTTTCGCCACCGGTGTTCCAGATGATATCAATACATTTCACCGTTCCACCATCTGTTCCGCTTACCCCTATCTCCCTCTAGCAAAGTGGTTTGAAGCGCAGTTCCTCGGTTGAGCCGAGGGCTTTCACACCTCACCTACTTCGCCGCCTACGAACTCTTTAAGCCCAGTAATACCGAATAACGTTTGGGGAGCTCGTCTTACCGCGGCTGCTGGCACGAGCTTAGCCTCCCCTTCCTCCAGGGTTCTTTCAAGTTTCCCTTAATCCCCCTCGACAGTGGTTTACAATCCGAAGACCTTCATCCCACACGCGGCGTCGCTCGGTCAGACTTTCGTCCATTGCCGAAGATTCTCGACTGCAGCCACCCGTAGGTGTCTGGCCAGTGTCTCAGTGCCAGTGAGGCTGGTCGTGCTCTCACACCAGCTACCCATCACAGCCTTGGTGGTCCATTACACCGCCAACTAGCTAATGGGGCATAGGCTCATCCCGGGGCAAATTGCTCCTTTGATCCTTGGATATTATCGGGTATTACCGTCAGTTTCCCGACGCTATCCCCGACCCCAGGGCAGATTCCTATGTTGTCCTCTCCCTTTCGCCGCTGTCCTGTATTGCTACATTATCGCGCGACTCGCATGCCTAATCCACGCCGCCAACGTTCATTCTGAGCCAGGATCAAACCCTTCACTTGTTTATGCTTAGGCCACCAAGAAACCTCTTGCGAAATCCCTCAATGACCATGACTAACTAGCTACGGTCTTGAAACCGGTTGGTGTCTTGTGGTCGACAAGACACCGATTTAAAAAACTACTCAAAACAACTCAATTGTGACTTCACTCCCGAAAGAGTGTGTCACTCGAAGGCTCGTCCACCGGATTGTCAAAGATCAAATCAATCAACTTTTACCCAGCCATTCGGCCGCCTGGTCAAACTACCAAGATGACTCTTGATCGTTCGCGTCGGACAGCTTTCGTTGCTGGGGGGTCGACATGGTAACCGCTGTTGTCGGCTTCCGTCAACCCTTACCTCAAACTTTTTTCAAAGTTCGTTTCGTCTTTTCGACGTCGAACTCGATTGCAGTTCCAAGGCCAATTTGCTCCTGGGCGACTTGCGTCTCACAGGCATCAATCAGCGAGGGATGAGAAGAATATGGACCGAGCCTCGATCGTGCAAGGGCTTTTCCGGAAATAATTCCAAACAGTTTTTCTCGCAACGCAAAGCACCACGAGATGCAGTGAGCTTGTTGTCTGTTTTAGCCATGAATTCCAAGGAATTACGCCGTTTTCGAACGCTCAATCTCCTACAATAAAAACGTTCGAAATCCATCCGCTACGCGTTTGGCTCGTCCGCCCATTTCTCTTGCCCCAAGTCCCTAAGTCCTATGACCGAACCTCTGAGCAAGCCTCCGGACGTCGATTCTCCTCGAACTCCACACTGGGGAACTTCCCGTTGGATCGCTCCGAGCCAACTGCAAACCCTGATCGATATCCTGCGCAGCGAAAACTACCGCGTCCTGGGGCCTACTCTCGATCAACACGCAATCGTCTACGACGAAATCACCTCGATCGGGCAACTCCCCAAAGGATACTGCGATTCCCAAGCTCCCGCTGTGTACCAGTTGACCCAAACTCCCTCCGCACCGGAAAACCAAAAACTATTCCACTTCAACCTCGGTCCCCACTCCCCCAAACAATTCCTCTTTCCTCCCACCTCGGTCTTGCCTGGCCCCGAGAAAGCTGACGTCGATCCAACTGCCGGCAGCGCCCGCGAACCACAGCTCGTCCAACCGATGGCAATCCTAGGCCTACGCGCCTGCGAATTGGCCGCAATCGCCATTCAAGACCGTGTCTTGATGTCACCACCTTTCGTCGACTCGCAGTACGCACAGCGTCGCAAAAACCTCTTCGTCATCGCTGTCCAATGCACCACGGCAGCCAGTACCTGCTTTTGCCCCTCGATGAACACCGGACCCGAACTTCCCGGGCCCGAACTTCCCGGGCCCAACGCAAATCCAAACCCCTACGATCTGGCGCTGACCGAACTGGTCCCATCGAGCGATTGCCAATTCACCCACGGTTTCTTGATCCAAGCCGGATCGCAACGCGGTCAAGTCATCCTCGATCAACTCCCCTCCGAGGAACCCACCCCCGAAATCCTCGAGGCAAAAAAACAGACCATCGAAGATGTCCACAAGAAAATTCAAAGGGCGATGCCCCCGGGCCCTTCTATTCCGGGCCCTTCTATTTCGGGCCCCTCGAACATAGATGGCCAGTCGGGCGATCTGCGCGATGCGCTCCTGGCACGTCTGAATCACCCCCACTGGCAAAATGTCGCCGACCGATGCTTGTCCTGCGCCAATTGCACGATGGTCTGCCCGACCTGTTTTTGCTCAAGCGTCGACGAAGTCTCCGACTTGCTCAACGAGTCGTCCATCCGCCAACGCCATTGGGACTCGTGCTTCAACCCCGATTTCTCCCACACCTCAGGCGCTCCGGTCCGAAACACCGTCCGATCTCGCTACCGTCAATGGCTGACCCATAAACTGGCCACCTGGTTCGACCAGTTTGACTCAAGCGGCTGCGTCGGATGCGGCCGATGCATCACTTGGTGCCCCGTCGGGATCGATCTGACCCAAGAAGTCGCCAAACTCCTTGAACCCTCCGATGCACCTCTTTTGAACGTCCCACCTAGGCTCCACCACCGATGAACTCCGCACCCTTGTCTTCCTTAGATTCCATCCCCGATCCGCAAGCGGATCTGCAAGCCGATCCCATCGATCGGGACCCTTGGCATCCTCACCGTGCGACGATCACGCGCATCGATCGGGAACTCGATACCCCCACATCGAGCGTCTTTACCCTCGAACTGCGACTCGAACCGAGCCCCTATGCCGACGCTTACCGTTTCTCCCCCGGCCAGTTCAACATGCTCTTGTTGCCCGGGTCCGGAGAGGTTGCCATCAGCCACAGTGGCCCACCGATCGATCGAGCCTCAGGGACGGCCAGTCCTGGAGTTGTCGAAAGCGGCACTTTCAAAAGCTGCACTTTTTTGCACACGATTCGGGCCGTCGGGCGTGTGACCAACGCCCTCGAAAAGCTACGCGTCGGTGATGGGCTCGGTGTGCGTGGCCCCTACGGGACCTCGTGGCCTATGCAACAACTCATCGGCCAAGACGTCCTGCTGCTCTCGGGTGGATTGGGGATGGCTCCCTTGCGCCCAGTCGTCTATGCGATCGGAAGCCGACGCGATGATTTCGGCCGTGTGGATCTTCTTTACGGCTCGCGCAGCCCCGAGACCATCCTCTATGCCGCCGAATTGGACGCTTGGAAACGTGCCGACATCGGGGTCGAAACGATCGTCGATCATGCGCAAGACCCACTCGTTGAAAACTCGCCATGCAAACCCACCTGGACCGGGCCGGTCGGAAATGTGACGCACTTGCTCAATCGCCGAAGTTCGCTTTTGGACTACCCGGATTTCCGCCCTGAACGGACCCAAGTCCTCTTGTGCGGACCGGAAATCATGATGCACCGCTGCGCCCAGAGCGCTAGGAAACTCGGAATCCCCGCAAGCTCCATTTGGCTCTCGATGGAACGCAACATGCAATGCGGTGTCGGATACTGTGGCCACTGCCAATGGGGACCGTTGTTTCTTTGCAAAGATGGCCCGGTCGTCCCCTACGACTTGGCCGAGACTCTTCTTGAGATCAAGGATCTCTAAAGCATGGAAAAATCTACAGGAAAACCACATAAGCCTACCGTTGCGGTCGTGAAATTCGCCTCCTGCGATGGCTGCCAATTGACCCTCTTGAACTGCGAAGAAGAGCTCTTGGCACTGGCCGATCGTATCGAGTTTGCCCACTTTGCTGAAGCCTCCAGCGACCTGCGACCGGGCCCCTACGACCTTGCGATTGTCGAAGGTTCCATCAGCACCCCGAAAGACCTACATCGCATCGTAGAACTCCGCGCCCAGAGCAAAAAACTGATCACCATCGGCGCGTGCGCTACGGCGGGAGGTGTGCAAGCTTTGCGAAACTTCGCAGACTATGAGGAGTTCAAAAAAGCCGTCTACGCCTCTCCGGAAATGATCGAGTCGCTGGCCGAATCGAGCCCCATCGCACAGCACGTCCAGGTCGATTTCGAGCTCCGCGGCTGCCCCGTCGATAAACACCAACTCATCGAAGTCGTTTTGGCCATGGCCAGCGGCCGACGCCCCAAAACCTCCACCGAATGCGTCTGCCAACCCTGCAAACGGCGCGGCACCGTCTGCGTCGTTGTGGCCCAGAAAAAAGCCTGCCTCGGACCGGTCACCCAAGCCGGTTGCGGAGCGATATGCCCGGCCTACGACCGAGGTTGCTACGCATGCTTTGGACCCGCATCGCAAACCAACATGCAAGCCCTCTCCGAAGGTCTTCTGCTGAACCAAATGTCCAATACTCAGGCCGCGATGTTCCTCCAATCGTTCCATCCTGCCTCGCCAGAATTCCAGAGCGAAAGCCGCAGGCTCGGCGAATCCCCTCGACGACTATGGCAACTTCAACCTCCCTCTCGATCGTAGCACCCACCTACCTATGAGCCAACCGCGTTCCATCCGTGTCCCGATCCTGACTCGCGTCGAGGGAGAAGGTGCATTGAACATCCGTCTGTGCGGCTCTCGGATCGAGCAAATCGAACTGAATATCTACGAGCCCCCAAGGTTCTTCGAAGCCCTCCTGCGAGGCCGATCGATCGAGGATGTCGCCGATATCACCTCGCGCATCTGCGGCATCTGTCCGATCGCTTATCAAGTCACGGCCGTCCAAGCCCTCGAGACGATCCTGGGCATTCGAATCCCGGAACCCATCGCCTCGCTGCGCCGTCTGGTCTACTGCGCCGAGTGGATCGAAAGCCATGTGCTGCACATCCACTTGCTCCATGCCCCCGATTTCTTCGATTGCCAGAGTGGGATCGAATTGGCCAAGAAATTCCCAGACCAAGTCAAGCGAGGCTTGAAACTCAAGCAGCTCGGCAATCGGATCCTCGAAGTCCTCGGCGGCCGGGCGATCCACCCGATCAACATCGCCATCGGAGGCTTTTACCGACTCCCAAAGACCAGCCAACTGACCGACCTGATCCCCGAACTTCAGAAAGCCCTCCAAGAGGCCATCGACGCGGCCCGGTGGCTTGGAAATCTTCCGTTTCCCGATTTCACGGCCCCTTACCATTACGTATCGCTGATCGAGACAGATCGTTACCCCATCGAATCGGGACGTGTGGCGATCGGTCCGGATCAAACCATCGGGCTCGAACTCTATGAGACCCATTTTCAGGAGGTTCAGGTACCCCATTCGACGGCTCTGCAATCGAAGTTCCTTGGTGCCGACGGTGCAAGCACTGATTACTTTGTCGGACCCATGGCAAGGTTGTACCACAATCAAGAGCGACTCGGACCGCAAGCCAAGCGTCTGGCTGACGAGCTGCGGTTCGATGCCCGCCGATGCAATCCTTACCAAAGCATCCTGGCCCGGGCCATCGAGGTCGTCCATGCCTTCGAAGAGGCCTTGCGCATTGTCCAAGCCTTGCAGGACGGCGTCCTCGGTGGGCTTGCCCCTCGTGCCTCCTACGAGCCGCACGCGGGAATAGGCATGAGTGCGACCGAAGCTCCACGAGGGCTGATTTTTCATCGCTACCAAATCGACGATGCCGGAAACGTCGTGTTTGCCAAGATCGTTCCGCCGACTTCGCAGAACCAAGCCCGCATCGAAGCGGATTTGCGGTTGCTCCTCGAGCAGATCCACCGCGACTCGGATCCATCGATCGCCTTGGCCTGCGAGCGACTCGTGCGCTGCTACGATCCGTGCATCAGTTGTTCGACGCACTTTTTGAAGGTCAAGATCCAGCGGGAATGAGGTCCGAATCGCGAGAGATCCCCTACGAAGTTTTCGGGATCGGCTCGGCCCAGGGAGCCGACCAAGTCGGTTGGCGAGTGCTCGATCGATTGCTCGATCCTTGGCACTGCGATGCGGCTCGGTTGCACCGTTTGGAAACGCCGCTGGATTTGCTTGGGTTTGCAGCGGCGATGGGAATTGATGAGCGAGCAACCCAAACCTGGGTGCTTGTCGACGCTTGCCTTGGGGAGAGTGTCGGCAAGGTCCATTGTTGGCGTTGGCCCGCGGTGCCTGAGTCGGCGTTGCCCTCAGGTGGGGTCTCCTCG
>Ga0208487_1000409_pt1 | contig 10417 bp, 10 predicted proteins | sample LakMenEpi21Sep12_FD_150723 | JGI IMG/M metagenome (GOLD analysis project Ga0208487, IMG submission 150723) | Freshwater microbial communities from Lake Mendota, WI - 21SEP2012 deep hole epilimnion (SPAdes) | ecosystem: Environmental > Aquatic > Freshwater > Lake > Epilimnion/Euphotic zone ...
GATGGTGTATTGCCAGCAGAACCAAATGTATTCATTCCTGCACTAGTTCCAGCACCACCTCCAGAACCACCAGTACCTGCAGTGGAACTAAAACCGTAAGCACCTCCACCACCTCCTGTAGAAGTAATAGTAGAAAAAACAGAATTTCCGCCGGATGACCCACCTCCTGCTCCCCCTGCACCAACGGTAACTGTATAACTGTTACCAATAATTATTGGAAATGATAATCCTGTTCTGAATCCTCCCGCACCACCACCTCCTGCTCTATCTGATCCGCCACCACCTCCCCCAGCTACAACTAAATAATCCAGATATAAAGTTAAATTAGTATTGGTACTGTTGTATCTTGATGTGCTTAATGTTTTAGTATCCATATTAACTTATTTCTGTACCGAATAGATTAAATGATTGGCTTATAGTTGAAGCGTAAACTTGTATTTTATCATATTGTGCGAGCGTCATACCTATGGTTAATGCGATACTATCATTTGCTGGTATAACTGTGTCATAAGCCAAGTAATTTTTAGCTTGTAGTGATGAACCTGATGGTAGTACAGCTAGTCTGAATGTAGCATTGCTGGCTGCTAAATTGGCAATATTTAGCGTTGAACATACTGCGGATGTTGCTGCTGGTACAGTATATAAGTCTGTACTGGATGTTAAAGCAGGATTTGATTGTCCTAATATTTTATAAGTTGTTGCCATATTGTATATATATTTTTAAATTTTGATTTACCCCAACAAAAATGGATGAAATGATTCTCCAGCAGAAGCATTAATTAAATAACTAGATGATACAGCATAACTAGCAGATTGCGCAGTAGTCTGTACTTCTTTATAATTTAATACATTTACATACACTCTGTCTACAGAAGCACTTAATGCACCAGAACCACTCAATGGTTGTCCACTAGCAGTCATCTTTCGTATCTTTAATGATGTATCGCTTAGTTTTTCAACACCATAATCAACAGTACTATCATTTATACCACCAACCAATCCAATATATTTAGTAATTAATTGATTTAAATTTCCATAATTTTCAAACTCTGATGTTTGTGGTGTAAAATTAGTGGTATATCTAGCTACTCCTTTTGTTATTCTTAATTCATCTAAATAACCTTGATACAAATATGATGTATTGTAATATCCACCAATAGACAAATAAGTTCCAGAACAATTACCTGTGGTTGTTCCTGAACCAACTGATGTTCCGTTAAGATATAATGTAGATGTTCCTGAATTTCTTACTAAAGCAATATGATACCAAGTATTTGTTGTTATTACCGCCGTTGACGAACCAACTGATGTTCCAGCAACATTAGCAACTAATCCGCCATTTAAACCGCTACTAACGGTTGACCCTTGGAGTATAGTTATACCAGTTGTATAACTTGTTTTTAAACCACCCGCTGTATCGGATGTTTGTAAAAATCCTCGTTGAGCTGGGTTAGACACATCCGATGAATAAATCCAACATTCAACTGTAAAATCTCCGGTACCAAATGCGAAATCATTTGAACTGTTTGTGCTCAAATAATCGCCGGTACCATCAAAATAAGCACTTGTTCCTCCAAATTTACTTTGAGCCGTACTTATTTGTGAATTACCATTAACTGTAAATGATTTTGTAACCGGACTGTTGTCTATAAATGTAGTGCTTCCATCACTGCCACTAAAATGCATTAATAAACTACAACTAGAATAATATGTATCGCCTCCTACAATAGATGCGCTATTCCATTCTTCTATGACACTAACATCCCATTTATTTCCTGTTAGATTTAATCCAGAAATGATATTATCTTGTGATGTAGTAACATTATAAAGAATTGTTTGACTAGCAATACTACCTGTTTGTAATGAAGCGGTAATAATTGATACTGCGTTTATTGCATATGAAGCAGTTAAAGCATTATTGCTCCAACTACTGGTAATTGGATAACTACTACCTGTTGTTAATGTAGTTCCACCACCAGAACCACCATTCATTGCGTATGAAGACGTTGCAGCGTAACTAGCAGTTCCTAATAAAGAACCTGTGAACGATCCTGATGTAATAAAAGATGGTTTAATTTTTGTGGTTGGCATATTTAATAAATATTAAATCAATTCTATTGCGATTAAATTTGGTGCTTGGTCATTTCCTTCTTCTCCATATGTAAATTCTCCTGAACCCTGTTGTGCTTTAATTGTATAAACAAAACTGCCTGTTCCAGGAACGTCTATGTGAGTTAAAGCAAATGGACAATTATTAGAATTACCACCTCCATTTTCCATAATAATATATTTTCCTAAAGCAGTAGAATCTCTATATAATCTTAATCTATGCCACCCCCCAATTTGACCAGGATTACCATCCCCAGTAGCATTTAAAAATATAGGTTTACCAGAAGAAGTAATTGACGTAGACGCAATTGTTGTCCATGTCGTTGTATTTACACTTATTGCTGTTGCATTTGAAACGGAATAATTTACACTTTTGATTCCAAGAGCATGACTAGCTGTAGTTGCAAAACCAACACTCGTTATACTGTTTCCTGATAAAAACCTAATGTCAATCTGTGAACCACTTTCAATTGTATTTGTGAGTGATAATGTTGAACCACTAACCGTATAACTTCCTGTTCTCATTTGTACAACGCCATCTGTAACAACTAATATTTGATCGGTATTTGAAACAGATTGAGTTAATGTATAATTTATAGTAGTTCCATCACTTATAAAAGTTTGGCCGATAACACTAGATGTTGTACCACCACTACCTGCGTTAAGCGCATACGAAGCCGTCAACGCATATGAACTACTAATACTATTTAAATTATAACTGGATGTAGCAGCAAAACTTGAACTGATTGAATTTAGATTGTAACTCGCAGTTGATGCAAATGACGCACTTGTTGCTGAAGTAGCAGATGTTGCACTAGTCGCAGTTGCAGAAGTTGTTGAAAAACTACTACTAATAGAATTATTAGCCCAACTACTTGTTATAGGATATGTACTGCCAGTAGTCAATGACGAACCTGCATTTGATGCAAATGAAGCAGTCAATGCATTATTAGCCCAACTACTTGTACCAAAAACACTACCAGTAAAACTGCTACCACTAATATTTCCGTTAACTTGTAATTTAGCAATAGGATTATTTGTACCAATACCAACTCTGCTTCCAGTAACAACCAAAGCATTTGAATTGTATGTACCCACCACCAATCTATCATCACTAAATACTTCTAATATCGGTAAACCACTAACATCATTCACGCTCATTAATGACCCGCTCAAATTATCATCAACACTAAACAATGAACCTTGTGTACCTTCTACACTAAATACAACCGATCCAGAAACTAACGAACCACTACTATTGATATTTAATTTACTATTTGGAACCGTAGTGCCAATGCCAATATTACTACCAGTTTCATAAATAACACTGTTTCCTACAGAAGTACCAGATGTAAATTTAGATATATAATTGGTTGAACCAGTAACTGTACCGCTTCCACCTCCACCACCAGAAGCATTCAATGCAAATGATGCGGTTAAAGCACTTAATGCATATGAAGATGTAACAGAAAATGATGATGTACCTAAAAATCCAACGCCGTTACTCACACTAGATGTAAAACTGCTGCCACTAATATTACCACTTACTTGTAATTTAGCAATTGGGACATTTGTACCAATACCAACTCTACTGCCTGTAACAACTAAAGCATTTGAATTATATGTTCCAACTACAAGTCTATCATCACTAAATACTTCTAATATTGGTAAACCGCTGACATCGTTTACACTCATCAAAGAACCACTAAGATTATCATCTACACTAAACAAAGATCCTTGTGTTCCCTCTACACTAAATACAACAGAACCGGATACAAGTGAACCGCTACTATTGATGTTTAATTTACTGTTTGGGGATGTTGTACCAATACCAATGTTGCTTCCACTTTCATAAATAACACTGTTACCAACCGAACTTCCCGATGTAAATTTTGCAATATAGTTTACGGAACCAGTAACAGTTCCACTACCACCTCCACCACCAGAAGCATTCAATGCAAACGATGCGGTTAAAGCATAAGATGCGCTTGTTGCACTGTTTGCGGTATTGGCACTGGTTGCAGATGTAGCACTTGCTGCAACATTTGCATAACTACTGGATGTTGCGTTATTTGCCCAACTAGATGTAATTGGATATGTTGATCCGGTTGTAAGTGATGAACCAGCATTTGCAGCAAACGATGCGGTCAAACTATAACTACTGCTAATACTATTTAAATTATAACTAGAAGTAGTGGAAAATGAAGAACTTATTGAAATACTAGCGGTACCTGCATAACTGCTGCTAACTGCGTTGGTTGCTACATTTATATAACTTGATGTCAATGCATTTAAAGCAACACTGGATGTCAAACTATAACTTGCACTAGTAGAATTGTTACTAAAAGATGATGTACCCAACAAACTGCCTGTAATATTAGGTGAACGAAGTGATCCTGTAAATTGATGTGTATCTGAATCGGTATCACCAAATTTAGTGCTTCCGTCAAAATTTGAAGATGTAAAATAACTGACAGATGAACTAACAACATATTGTTGCGCAATCAAACTACCAACTACAGTAATATTTCCTTGAACTGTTTGATTTCCGCTAAAATTATTACTGCCTGTAGTTGCAAATACGGTAGATGATGTATTATTAAATAAACCAGCATTTGTTGCATAACTTGCACTTAAACTAGCAGTAATACCTATAATTTCAATTTGACCAGACGCAGTATTTAATGTTACTATTGGACTTTCATTCGCAAATAGTGTTGACCCAGATGTACTTAATACTGTTTCTCCGATGTAAATACTGCCTGTACTAACATACAGATCCTTCCATTTATTGGTTGGTGAACCTAAACTATATGTAGATCCGGTAGATGGTATTAAACTTTGAGATATTGGATCTAAATAACTAGCAGTGGATGAATTTCTTGAATAACTTGCACTAGTTGATGTATTACTATAACTGGAAGTGGTTGAATTTAAACTGTAACTGCTTGAAATTGAATTATTTGACCAACTACTTGTGATTGGGTATGTACTGCCGGTAATTAAAGATGTACCTCCACCGCTTCCTGCGCTTGAACTAATTGCATATGAAGCGGTAATTGGGTAAATTGACCCAGTTTCTAATTGGTCATATTTTAATTGATTGAGTGCCATCTATATTAAATATCATGAATTTAATATATCCGGCCAAACATTTTTAAGTTCTTCTGGAGTGGTTATGGTGGATAAATCGGTGGTTGTGACATCTCTTAAAGCTTGTTTTTTGGCTACAATTTGTTGTTGTTTGGTTGTATCACCATTTTCAACAGCACGCATAAATTCTGTATCTAATTTTTCTAAGATAGATTTTCTTGCGTTTCTCCATCTATTTTTTTGTATTTCTTTGGCTTTATCAAGATTTATTGTTATCATATGATATTATAGTGTATCTGTTGGATATTCCCAGGCGTTTCTGAATGTTCTATCTGTTGGTATATCATCTACTGGCACAATTTTATATGATGTTGCTGCTGGTACATCTTTTGCAGCAATTCTTGTGATAAAGTCGTCATAAGTTTCATCTGCATTTTTTGCATTTATTGATGGTATTATTATAGCAACTCCACCATTTTCCGTTGGGTATATTATTCGTTTTTCATTCATACAGTTATATATAGTTAATTTCAATTTCTAAATACAATTACAGAAACTACTCCTTTATCTGTAGTGACTCCGTTTTCTGTGCAAAATATCTGTACTTTAGAAGTTGTATGTGAATTTACATTTACACCATAATTAGTATTTACTGTTGTATTACTTGTAGATGCTACTACAGTGGGAATTGTAGATAAAGTTGAAGAAAAATTTACATCATAAATACCAGTTCCTAAATCTGTTATGCTGCTTACACTATAACTATCTCTTATAGATACAGTACCTATTCCATCAAAGTTGACCCAAGCTTTTGCTAATTGTGCGCCATTTATACCACCTGTTCCTATTGCAAATCCTGTTGCAGTACTATTAACCACTACATTACTATTTGCATCACCTGTACTATCTAAAAATTGCGTGGTAGATGGCGTAAAATTACTGGTATACCTAGCTATACCTTTTGTAATTCTTACTTCATCTATATAACCTTGATAAAAACCATTAGTATAAGCGCCTATAGTAAAAGCTGTACCGGTAGATGATTGTGGGGTTCCTACTATAGTATGTGTAGTTGAACTTTTTACTCCATTTACATATATATCTACCCCAACCGAACTTTTTACCATTGCTAAATGTGTCCACGTATTTAAAGTAAGAGTTAAATTGCTTGTGAAAGATTGGGGAGAACCGTTATAATAATAAAACTTTACATTACCGCTCGAATTTGTACCAAAACTCCAATAATTTGTGTCGCTATTAAAACTCATATTACCAATCAAATTGCCGATACTTCCGCCACTTCCCGTTGCGGCAGGAAATGAAATTGCATAGACCCACATTTCTAATGTATAATCTACAGTCCACCAATCAAATAAAGCCGTATTATAAGTTGTTGAAACATAATCATTTGTACCGTCAAAAAATACGCTACTACCACCGAATTTACTTTGTACAGTACTAATTGCAGCACCATTTGTAGCAGTGACTGTAAAATTATTTTTGCTACTATCTGTCATAGTAGTGCTACCATTTGTACCATTAAAATGCATCAATAAGCTGGTTTGTGGATAATAAACATCACCTGTTGTGGTTCCAACAGGTACTGCGATTTGTGATAAAAAAGGTTTGGTTGCCATAAAATTTTATAATTCGGATGTTAATATAACAGGTATTGTGGTGCTTGGAGCATTTAGATAACAAACTTGTCCAGCCGTCCCACCACCAGCAATTCCGAACTGAAATAATATAAAATTATTTGTTGACACGGCGTTTAAAGCAAGAGAAGTCAATGTTTGATATGTCCCGCCATTAGGTATATAAACTTGATAATTGCCAGCGGTTACTGCAGAACTTAATATAGGTATTGTTCTCATAATCTGTGGTAAGTTAAATCCAATAAATCCAAATGTTGTCCCTCCAAATGAACCAGGTGCGAGAAAATAATTTGTTCCAACTGCCGTGGTTAATGAATAACAATATCTTTGACAATTGACCAATTCTGTTCCGATCATTCGTCGTTCAAATGGTGTTGCTAATGGACCTGCTTCTAATTGAACATTATCTATTGTCCAAGTACCAGAAGTTTGAGCACCAACACTAAATACAATTTCAATACCTGTAGTAGCCGCAGATGGAATAAATATTTGTGCGCTATATCTACTTAATGTACTAGTTACAGTAAATGTACCCGTCGATATTTGTGTTCGTGTAGGACTAGCCAATGTACCAAATGTATCACTAGTAGTAGCATAATAAGCAGTCCAAGTTACACTAGTCAATAAACTATTAGCCAAATCAACACCAAGTGTCGCTGTAGATCCTGCCAAATCAATACTATTAGCCGCTTCTATTCTTTGCCCAAACCCAATAGCAGTAACACTAGCCGCACCTGTAAATCTATAAGCATATTGATTATTTGCAGAACCAGTAATTCTCTGTCCAGTAACATTAGCCCCAGTACAATATGCATACCATCTATCCGCAGTATAAGCTAATGCAGCCGATGCAGTTATTGTTTGAGCAGCACCAGCATTTCTTTGATCAATCGTCATAGCACCATTAATAATACGATTAATATTGCTGGAATTTAAATTAAAACCAGCGGTACCAATACTAACACCTGTAGCAGTACTATTTACCACCAACGCTTTACCTACATCACCACCTGTATTAGAAAATGCTGCGGTAGGTGGCGTAAAAGCACCAGTATACCTAGCATACCCATTCGTTATTCTAAATTCATCTATATAACCACTATAATATCTACCATAAAATCCGTCTGCACCTATTATAGTCACTGCACTAATATTACCGATACCACCGCTATAAGTACCTGTTGCACGAGATGTTCCATCAACATAACATATCCATGCACTACCATTTCTTACTATAGCAATATGATGCCATACGTCGTCTCTAATACTTACGCCTGTTGTTAACAACAGAGGTGCTCCTGTAGAATAGTTAGCCACATATAATGCAATATCACCTGTAGTACTTGATGCATGATTTATCATCAACGACCACATACCACTGCCAAATGAAGAAGGTGATCTACAATAAAGAGTAGCGTATTGAACACTACTTGTAGTTTTTATCCACATCTCCCAAGTCAAATTATTTGTACTTGGTTCTAAGTCTTCATTATCTGGTATAGAAACATAATCATTTGTGCCGTCAAACAATACACTAGCACCACCGAATTTACTTTGTGCTGTACTAATTGCTGCGCCATTAACCGAAGTTACTGCTAAATTATTTTTGCTATTGTCTGTTATAGTGGTGCTACCATTTGTACCGTCAAAATGTAACAATGCAGCAACTTGTGGATAATAAGCATCACCTGTGGTTGTGCCTGTCAATACTATATTAGCTAAATCTACAAAGCTAGAAGAAGTGGCGGTAACAAGATATCTTACATTTACACTGCTACCAGATGGATAACTGTCTGTAAATGTAACACTACTCGCACTCACCGTATAATCTGTTGTAGGTGTTTGTACTACACCATTTACACTCAATAATAAATCATTAGCCGCAACCGCACTTTGTGATAATGTATATGTATTGCTTCCACTTACATATGGAAATGTAATTCCAGTTAAACTAGTTGAACCACCTCCGCCACCAGAACCACCATTCATTGCAAACGATGCAGTTGTTGCATAACTAGCTGTACCATTTAATGATCCTGTTAGTGGATAATTGGATGGTATACTAATTAACTGTGAAGTGATTCTGGTTAGTGGCATATTTTATATAAATATATCAAAATGGTGGATTAGGATCTGTCCATTCTGGTGTGGCTAATATAGTTAATATTTCTGTATAAGTATATGGTCCTTCTTTTGTTGTCATGTCATTGAAGAAATCGGGTATTGGACCATCCCATTTACAAAATGTTTTGGTGCCGTCAACACTTTTTCTTACAGTGTCAATTGAAGTTTCATGTACTTTAGTAAAATCTACAAGATTCAATTCACTTACATTGAATATCATAAATTCCCTATCCTCATATATTGTTACATTTGTTTCACTCATAATTTTTATACTCCAAATCTTGTTCTAGTTACATTAAAATTTTGTAATACTTCTGTTGCGGATAAATCTCTGTTATAAATTTGTAAATTTGAAATGTTTCCTTTAAATGGTGTAGTTATACTTGCATCTTCATCTCCAATTACACCTTTGAATGACGATCCTACTATAGTACTTACCGATGTAGCAGTACTTCCCACTTGATATCCATTTTTATACAATATTACAGTGGATGTAATGGTTGAATATGTTACACAAACTTGAACCCAATTATTTATTGATATTCCAGCAGATACTTCCACTGCAGTTCCTGTTGTATGAAAATATGTAAGATTTCCTGATGCATTTCTATTAATAGTAAACACCCATCCATCTGACGAATTTCTTATCCCACATATACCTGCTCTACTAGTAGTTGTAGGATAAATAAACGCACAAATTGTTTTTGAACCCACACCTGATATTTGTGTTGGAAAAGAACCAACATAATCATTTACACCATCAAATACTATACTTCCTCCACTTGCACTACTATAAGATGCACCGTTAGTTAATGTACCATTATTATTATTTCCACTTAAATCGGTCCAAGTTGTTCCTGTACCAGGATAACTGTTTGTATTATTTGCGTCTAACAACAATACCAATCCATTTGTTACCAATTCCGTTGGCCAAGATCTTGACCTATTTGCAATATCAACATTTTGCAATCCCCAAATTCCTGATGCACCACTAACAAGACTTGGAACAACATTTGAACCTATAACTGAACCATTGATTCTCATTATCCAATATCCTCGTATGTACAAATTACGGTTAATTTTGCAGCAGTTCCTGCAATTGCTCCTATTGCATCATTTTCTTCTAAATAAAGAGCATTACTTTTATCTAAAATAACCAAGTTACTTTTTGCTGGAACAGTAATTGAACCAGCAATACTACCAGAAGTAAGTGCAGCAGAAACTGAAGAACTGTCATAATAGTTAACGGTAACATTTACAGCATTTGAAGTATCGGTATTACTTACGAATAAACTGTTAATTTTATATACTCTATTACTTCCACTTGCGTTGCTTAAAATTGAAGTGGAACCTGTTGTAGTTAAATTGACATAAGTCGTTTTACCCGTCAATGTTGTTATATTTACAATATTTGGTGCAGCCATAAAAATCTCCTT
>Ga0208487_1000412_pt1 | contig 10352 bp, 20 predicted proteins | sample LakMenEpi21Sep12_FD_150723 | JGI IMG/M metagenome (GOLD analysis project Ga0208487, IMG submission 150723) | Freshwater microbial communities from Lake Mendota, WI - 21SEP2012 deep hole epilimnion (SPAdes) | ecosystem: Environmental > Aquatic > Freshwater > Lake > Epilimnion/Euphotic zone ...
AGTCAGGCAAGTAAACAGTAGTTCCGAACGGGGCTTCACGATGGCGGTTGACAGACACCCACAAAACGGGTGCAGTTGCAATGCGTTCTACTTGTGCAAAGTCGTCTTCATCGGTTTCAAGGTCGGTCAAGTAAACGATTGCTTCGACGTCCGGGTGCTTTTCTGCGATGTATTCGAATGCGGGAGCAAACGAAGTACCGCCACGGCCCTTGAATCGAAGGTCGTCGTCATTTAACCGTTGTCCACGCTCAAGTACTTTGACGGATTGAACACCGTCATCACACTGGATGTAGATAACTTGTTCGGGCTGGACCTGAGCCAAGACGGCGGCGGTTTCAGAAATGAACAGTTTACCCTGATCGTCGCTGATTGAACCGCTGGTATCAAGCATAACGGCAACTTTGCCGCAGGCTTCCTCGTGCATTGACGGAAGGTATTCGTCTTCGGAAATGTACGCACGGTTAGGCTTGCGCCAGCTGAAGTCGTCGTTGACAAGGTCCGTGAAGAACGGCCAGAGGACGGTGCGCCAGTCAACCTTCGGCGACATGACTTCTGCTACAACGTGCTCCAGGGTACCCGGCATCTTGCCACGTGCTTTAGCAACAGAAGCTGCTTCGCCAACGGCAATCTGCCACTGAGATTCAATTTCAGCAGATGATCCGGCTTCGAGGCTGCCACTTGATGCATCAAGTACGATCCCCCAGGCGCACGGTTTGTGCTTCTTGGGGTCTTGAGCCAGCTTGTTATAGATGGCTTCAGCAGACATGTCCTTATAGGCAGGATCATGAAGACCGCCTTTAGGCAGGATGAATCCAGTTTCGATCAGATGGCCATTGATTGCGTAATCGCAAGCAACGTTCCACAGTGAATGATCGCGTTCTTGCCGCCGGGTCATGTGGTTAAAGACGCAGTGCATAACTTCGTGGGCAATTAACCCACGAAGTTGTATAGGATCTAGCTTAGATACAAAGGCTTCATTGTAGAAAAAATGATAGCCGTCTGTAGCTGCAGTCTTGATGTCGTCTTTACGGACGGGGCGGAGCCGGATAGCCAGAGTTCCGAAGAACGGCTGGTCCATCAGGAGCTGTGAACGCGCTTTGATAAGAGCGCCTTCAGCAGACATATTAGCCTCCTACAAGTTTAGCTGTTAGTACGATTTCGTTTACGAGTGCGTCGTCAAAATTAATTTCTTCCTTGATCTCTTGTGCGCGCTGTTTGCGGTTGATTTTAGTATACATACGGGTCATAGATTCATGGGGGACAAAAGATTCGCCAGCGGGCCAAGCAAGCAGGAGCTGTTTTACACTAGTACAATTATTAAGTAAGTCGCCAATTTTCCGATAGTATGTAAGTCGATTGTTATGGTGCTCTACAACTTGTTGGTGCAGATCGTAACAAGGGGTTTGAAGATCTTGGATAAAGTTCGCAGGAAGTTCTTCAAAATGAACTTCAACACCCCCCCAAGGTCGTTCGCGGTAAACATAGATTTTAGGCACAAATTCAAATTTAAGGTTTGAAGTTGTATTGTTTCTATTAAAACCATTTGCTGAAATGACGGTAACAGTGGTGGCTTCGTCGCGGTTTACTCCTTGCGGGGGCCCTCCAAACGAAGAAAATTTCTGTCTATCTTTGCTTTCCCACTGTTTCTGAAGAAACTTGTACGGTTCCGAATTAATGATCGCATCTCGCATACGATCAGTAAGCCACGTAGAAGCTGTCGGCTCAGGGCGAGCGGTGTCGAAAGCTTCCATAGCACGGTTATGAATATTTGAACGGAGTTCTTGAGTCATTCTTACAGAGGCCATGTATATCTCCTTACATTACGACGTCGACGTTGTCGGTCGTCCAGTCCTTGAATGCTTGTTCGTTGAGTAGTTGACGGTTCTTGGCTAAACAATCACGCACAAGAACAACCTGGTATTCACGCGGCATGCGTCGGTTGTAACGCATGATGGCGTTGAAGTTGGTTTGGTCTACGCGCGACGCTAATGCACCAGCGATAGCGTACAAAGCTGATGGATCAGTTGGCACGCGAGTAGTTGACGGGTTTTTGATAAGGTCATCAATGTCTGGCAATTCCTTGTGAATGGCACGATGCGCCAGATACTCACCAGCCGGACCATCGCCAATGAGCGAGGATACGCCGTAGAACATGTTGTCCATGTGCGGCAGCTTGCGGCTGACCATTTCCCAGGTACGAGGTGACGGGAAGGCGTATTCGTTAGCGTCTAGGCTGTGAAGCAGCGCGGGACGATATCGAAGGAATGAGATTAAGCTGTCGTCAATGTTGTTGTTAAGAGCCCAGCCAACCCAGTCGTCGATGTTAGCTTCGAGTACGTAGTGCGCGAAGCGGTTCTTAACAGGGGTTGGCATCTCGTGCACAGCGGCACGATCTTGCGAGCGGTTGCCTGCTGCTACGATGATAGTGTTTTCCGGAAGAACATATGTTCCGATCTTGCGATCGAGGGTCAGCTGCAGTAGTGCGTTCTGAGTGGCCTTTGGTGCGTTGGGCAGTTCGTCGATGAGCAGCACAACAACGCCCTGGTAGTTGGTGTCGGGGTAATCCTCTGGCACACCGTAACGAGTACGGTAACTACCATCGGCTTGCTCGACTACCTTAAGGCCGCCTCGAACGTCGACGGGGTCAAACAGGTTTGCACGCAGTTCGAAGACTTTGGCGTTAAGAGTTTGGGCAAACTGATAAACGATCTGTGACTTACCGAGACCGGGCGGGCCCCAGATCATGCTTGGCACGCGGGCCATTGCGTTAGAACGAAGTTCGGATTTGAGCTGTGTCGGTCGGATAGTACGCATGTGATTGATGCTCCGTTATAAATTATGCGAGGTGTTGCATAAAAAGATGCCTGACCCCTAGCTGGCAACAACGCGTCTTTCAGTGCATTGACATACCTGAAATACGGGGGCTTGTTGTTACCGGCCAGAGGCCAGGCGATCGTTGTTATTTAGTCTTGATTACTTGTACCCAAGTAAACTTGCGGTACGGGAAGCGTTTGGTTTTGATTAAGCGAAGTTCTTCTTGTGGCACATTGCGTTTAGCCCACCACAAGAATATGGATATGAGGGCACCGGCCCAGAGGCCAGCCATCATGCCTGCGAAAGTACCGGCAAAGATCCAGATGAAAAAGAATGTTAAGACAATGTCTAAAAAAATGTCGTATTTAGCAATACGTCTGAGGTTGAGTTTAAGTAGCAAGAAAATCATAGCTAGAGCGGCGAGCAGTCCTGATAGGAAAAACATAGTTTAGCTCTTGTTGTCTTCTAGTTTATTGTCACGTACCCATTCTTCAGCTACGCAAGTAATGCGCCATTGGTCATAAAAGAACTTGTTTGGGTCAAGTTCCATTCGGGCGATATGGTGCTTAAACGCTTCTAACACTTCGTCGTAGAACCCGTCGCCCAAGTCATCAATAGTCAGGCTGATGGGGATCGTTCGCGGTCGCTTGCTCATGCCTCGTCCTCTTCTATATGGTCATTGAGTTTTGTGCTGAGGCAAGCAGGGCACGCATCTTCACCGACTTCTTCTAGGTATCTACCATCTCCGATGTAATGGCAGTCGTAGCCAGCAGATACGAATGCTGCTTGATGTTCGTTGAATACTTCCCCGCAGTCTCGGCATATGTATTCGAGTGGCATGTTGTTACCTGTAGTGATTACCAGTAATCACGCCCGCCCCGGCACGATCTCCAGTTAGGTGGTGGTACCCGGCACCAGTTGTGGTTGTGCAGGCCGATAGGAGATTTAAATAGGTATCGGGCTAAGCGTTTTAATAGTGAGTTATTTGGGTGGTTTGTGGTTGATGTCGGTGCCGTCAAGCCATATTTCGCAATTACTGCCACGGGCTGAGTCGTCGCCACGGTTGTAATTGAATAGTTCACGTTTGGCATAGGTGTGCCACTCTTTGCCTGTCATACGTAATTGGGTGTTCTTTGTGTAGTCCCAGCCGAAGTACTTACTCCTCGGCTTCAAAGTCACAGTGCCACGGGTCATTTTTATCTTCTCGATTTAAGAAGTCGATCTCTTTTAAACAGGGTTTGTTGAGTGCTTCTTTTACTTTGTCAAGAAAGAATTCAACCTGGTTTAGATTGTCGAATATGAGGTGCGGTTTTGAGTACATACGAGCCATGCCATCGGCGTCGTAATACACCTCGCACAGCTCTATGTATGTGTCATCTTCGTTGAGGAACTTTGTTTTAAATTCAATGAAGCGGTAGTTCCAGCTCATTTGTCAGACCCTTTTTTCTGGTTAGTCCAGAGTTCGTCCCAGACTTCTAATTGATCGCCGGTATCGGTCTCGTACAAGATACCGTCTTCAACCCATACGGCGTCTGCGCCGTATTCAATCTGCCACTCTTCAGTGGCATCAGTTATGTCTTGTATGATTTTGTCGGCGTCTTCGGTGTCGACTCCGTCAACCCCGTTGAATCTGAATACAACTAGAACTTCGAATGACTTTTTCATTCTTCATCCTCTTCTAATTGGAGTTCCGCATAATCTTCGCTTCCGCATTCAGGGCAGTGGTACGTAACATGTGTTACTTCCAGGCTTTTAAATCCCCAGTATTCAATCCACTCTTTATGATCATATCTACGGGGGGTTCTGAATTCGGCATCGCAATTGTCGCAGCGATAACTCATGTTTAGACTCTGTTGGTTGGTTAGTTAGATTTTGGTACTTCGAGGTCGCCTACTTGTGTAGCAACTTCTTTAATATGTTCAGCGATCTCATCAACGCTGTCGTTGATTAGTTCGGGTGGTATGGACTTGTTTGCTGCTACTTGCATGGCACCAAACATAAAGCCGATAGCACTGGCTAGTTCTTGGATAAGGCATTGCACATTTTCGAGTTCAAGATTTTTGTCTCTGGTGACTTCGAAGATAGCTTCTTGGATGTGTTTTCTTATTTCAGCTCTCATGAATAAACCTCTTTCTACTTCCCATGTTGTTACCGATCAGTTGTTTGCGTCCTTCTCTAGTTACGCATAGTTGGCGTATCTGATCGGACTCTAGTCCTAACTCATCGCATATCCATGTGAATGAGCCGACATGCTTATCGTGCGAGTACACGTAATTGAGGGCTTTATTCCGATCCGCAGAGTCGCGGCCTTCGAGGTCTCGTACGGCTTGCAGTATTACGCTAGCCCATAGCAGTTGATACTCAACATGCTCGCCTCTTAAGGGGTTGTATTCGTTGTCGTTGTCGGGTGTGTAATGTCGCATGGCACGCTACTGTCCTGGCCGCCTAATTGTTCCTCTTCCCCCGGCCGGTGACCGACCGAGAGAAGAGGATCAAAGTGCCGTTTTGGGGAAGGATAACGGCCAACCCTTGCTCACACGGAGATTAGGCAGCGCGAAGCTGCTTCATGAAGTCCGAAACCTCGTTGGCTTCGGATTCCTGCTGCAGACGCGTGACTATCTCGTCCATGAGCGGCAGCGCTTCCTGAAAGGACGCGCATGTTTTGTCGACAAACCAGTTGCCGTCCTCATCGCGGGCCCGCTGCTCGAAGTGATACAGCGGGTTGATGTCGGTGAGGTACGCCATCTTGGCGCCGAGCAGAGTGTGCAAACGGTTCAGTGCCATAAAGTCACTGTCGACCAGCTCGGGGATACGCTCGTTAGAGGCGTAGACACCGACCCAGTCACCGACATCTTGGGAGAAGTCGATACCGTTTCCGAGGTGTTCGGCAGCCGACTTGTCGTTGGCGATGTAGAGGCGGCGAGCCGCCCAACAGACGCCGTTCATGACGGACTGGACGAAGGTGAGCAGACGCTCCGGCTTGAACTCGGGGCCCGGAACCGGGACTCCCTGGTCAAGTTCAGCGCGGACAGCCGCCTGGCGCTCACGCTGCAAGCGGAAGAATGCAAGAGCGATACGCTCAAGCGGGTCGTCTGCCTGCTGCGACTCCACATACTTGGCAATGGAACCAAGGGTGGTGTTCTTCTCGGACATGTAGCCGATAACATTAGGGATGAAGGATTGGTCTTTGACAGTCATGAGTAGTTACCTATGGTTAGTTAGTTGTTTACTTTTCGCGGATCAGCTTGGCCAACTCGTTGGCTTCACTGACATCATCCAGCGTGGATTCGATATCCACATCCAGTGATTCGTGGTCAGTCATCCGTTGTTCGTGGTCATTCAACCAGTCCCAATTGACGACATTAAGATTAAGCATTGTGTTGTATGGATTAGACATTGGTTATTTCTCCAGCTCGTCGATGTCGCTCTCGATATCGAGGAGCATAAGGGTCATTACGGCCAGAAGGATTTCGTCTGGGTGCGCTTTGGCGTATTCCAAAACGCCCCTAGCCTTGTCGATGACCTGTTGTACACGGTTGGTTTTAAGGGGTAGATCTAGCTGTTGCATGGTTAGTTACCTTGGTTAGTGAACACACATTAGTTACTGACCGCGAGCCCCGAAGGGGCGAGCGTTCTGGGTTGTTCATAGGGGTGGGTGTTCTGCGCCCCAACGGTGCCAAGAGGCGGCATCGGCTGCTTGATCTTCGGTCTGGTAATAGTCGGAAATACGGTCGTACGGCTCGTATGTCCAACGGTCGGTGTTGGCGTTGTAGGTAAACGAAGCACGGCCAACATACCATCCGAATCCGGAACGGAGGGGAATTGGGGGTGATACCGCGCAGAGTTCGTGGGTTGCTTGCTCAGTCAGTTCGTCGATTACATACCGAAAGAACTGATCCAGATTGAACACTCGGATATGGTCAAGATATATGGTGGGAGTCATACCTTGTCTCCTAGTAAGTCTCCGATTGGTTTACAGATGAAACAATTAGAGGTCAGTTGACCGTGGTTAGGGGTCAATTTTGAGTTATCCACAGGATGTGTGATCACACAATTGGCATGTGTGCACCCATGTGTGCAGCAATTTTTCTATATAAATCAATATGTGTGCAGTGTGTGCACCCTTTTTCTTAAGTTCAATTCAAATTTAAGAGATGTATTAAAAAAGTATATTTTCATGTCTCTATATACGAACTGAACTCGAAAAAACCCTGCACACACGTCACACATTTTTCGTGTTTCGTTAGAAATCAAGCACTTATGTAAAAAACCTGGTGTCCAATGCCTGCACACACCCCGGTTTTTCCCTGCACACACGGCCATAAAGTGCTCACACATTGGCAAATGCCGTCACACAACTTTGTTGCACAGTGACCACTGACCGTTGACCACGGGCAATGGGCACTGGCAATGGTCCGTTGTTAGTGGTCATTCCCACCGGGTCTCGGCCTCCTGTTCGTTGATCCGTTCCCAGTGGGCACGCAACTCCAGTTTCGCTTCGTCGAGGTCGTTCTTGCAGCGATAGAGGAGCTGCACATAGTCGACTGTGTCCCAACACTCGGCGACCCAATGGCCGCCGGTGTCGTAATGGTCGTTGGCATAGCGCTTGAGCAGGTCCACATTGTGGTGGGTCATGGGTATTAGTCCTCTGTGAACGCGCGGAGGTAGAGGGCAAAGCCGCCCGTTATAAGTGAGAAGGCGAGGAACGCCACTTGCACTTGGGCGGGGGTGAAGTCCAGGAGTTGAGGGGGCGGGAATAGGGCAGCAATGAACACTGCGATAGATCCGATGAAGATGACGGATGAAGTGCGGGCATGCATGGTTAGTTACCTGTGGTTAGGGGTGGGGAGGTTGGAGGTCCCTCCCCATTGGGGGTTAGCTGAAGAGGTTGAGTACGCCGAGGACGAAGAGGGCTGCCATGTCAGGCTTCTCTTTGGCGTAGGCGATGACGGTCTTGGATGCTTCTTTAGCCTTTTCGGCTGCGAGGTATCCGGCGTCGGGGGTCTGGTCTTGGTTGTTGGTGGTCTGGTTGATGTTATCCATGGTAGATACTCCTAGTTAGTGATAGATACACAATAGATACTGACCGCGAGACACGAAGTGTCGAGCGTGATTCGTTGGGGGTTACTGGGGGACAAGGTTCCATAGATGAGGGTGAAAACAAGGTTCCAACGGGTGAATCCGGGAAGAGGGGGGGTGCTGGAGTCCGAGGGGGGAGATAGTGTGTGAGCGATTTAGATAGGAAAAATCGATCACCCTACCCCCCTTCAGAAAAACGAAACCTGAAAAAATTTTTATAAAATTTTTTTGCAAGGCGTTTTTGCGTATACTCCCGCCCTTAACCACGGCCCACGAGCCACTGATGACGGACAGTAAAATCTGTTCACGGTGCCAAAAGGAGCTGCCTTTAACCTCGTTCGAGCAGATCAAGGGGAGGTCGCTGCGGAGTTTCTGTCGCCCCTGCAAACTGGCCTCTGACCGTCAACAACGGTCCACGGGCTACAGATCCTACCTCTCGAACCTCCTGTCCAAGAGCCGGGACACCAATAAGAAACGGAGGTTTACCGGTTACGAGGTAACCCTTGATCAGTTGGTCGAGCTCTGGGAGACGCAGGATGGCCGCTGCGCGATATCGGGGGTCGTTTTAACCCACCATAACGACGGGTCCGGCCTCAAGGACTTTAATGCCAGCATCGACCGGATCGATAGCACCCTGGGGTATATACCGGGTAATGTTCAGCTGGTGGCTTACCGGGCTAACATGCTGAAACAGGCCCTAAGTAGCGACATGCTGTACTGGTGGGTGAAGACTATTTACCAGCACTCTTGTGATTGATCATTAGTAGGGCTAATATAAATGCTGCCGAAAGTCCAGGTATTCGCTATAGAGGGGTTTGACGAGGCTATCATCGGTATCGCCTACAGGGGCGGGTACGAGGTGCTGGTCTACGACGGGGAGATAGCCGAGGCCATAGTGGCCACGCTGGCTAAAAAACCCATGTCCCTCCACGACTACCTGACTCATATTGCCCTGCATAAGTTGGGCGATAAGGCACCGGTTTTTGCATATCTGGACATAGAAATAGGTGGAGACCTCAGCGATTCAACAAGAGAACCAGGCACCCCTATCCACTGACCTCGCTCATTCCGATGAGCTGATGTCACATGTCGAGTTCCAGTCGCTCACGCCCTACATGGGGCTGACGCTGAGTTCTCTGACCGTGCAACAGGAGCGGCTGGTTCTCTACATGGCTCGCGGGATGACTATCGCTGCAGCGGGGCGAGCGGCTGGTTATGCCAGCTACAAGAACGCTCTAGAAGCAGCGAAGAACCCGTCTGTCGTGAAGGCGTTGGACTACTTCCGCGAACAGATGCGCGAAGAGGTGAAGTTTACGCGGTCGCACGCGCACCAGATGTATCTGGACGCGTACAACGCGGCGGCTACCTCGACGGAGATGAAGAACACGGTGGACTCGCTCGTGAAGTTGCACGGGCTGGCTGCACCAGATAACGCGACGCAGATCAACATCAACGTTAACACCGCCCAGATGGAACGGATGAGCGACGAAGACTTGCTGAAGTTGGCGGGTAAAGACATCGATTATCTGGAGCCAGAAGCACCTTGATAGGCGACATCCCAATGTTGGAGTGCAGAGGGTGTAAGAATATACACCCTGAGACCCTGTACTCGAACAGGAAGGAACGGGTATGTGTTTACTGTAAAGCGGACGAGCAGGATGGGATGCCCCAGCCCGCTTCGCCTGAGCCGGTAAAGTCACCGGAACTAACTGTGAAGGAGCATGCTCAGAAGGAGCTTGCTTCGCGTATCTTGTCCCGTAAGCGGCTGCTGCCGTTCGTAGAGAAGTTCAACCCTGACTACAACGCCGGTTGGGTACACAAAGATGTCTGCAAAAGGCTCGAACAGTTCTCGCGTGACGTCGTGGATCAAAAATCTCCGCGACTCATGCTATTTATGCCTCCCCGTCATGGCAAGAGTACGCTGGCGTCGGTTTCGTTCCCGGCTTGGCATCTGGGTCGTAACCCTGAGCATGAATTTATTAGTTGCTCGTATTCGGGTTCGCTTGCGATGGGTTTTAGCCGTAAGGTACGTCAAGTACTTCGTGAACCGACGTATAAAGCGGTATTCAAAACGCGCCTGGATCCGGATAGTCAGAGCGCTGAGGCGTGGCTGACTACGGATGGCGGTGGCTTCGTAGCTGCCGGTGTCGGCGGTGGTATCACCGGTAAGGGCGCACACATACTTGTTATCGACGACCCGGTTAAGAACCGCGAGGACGCAGAGAGTCAGAACAACCGGGATGCGAACTGGGACTGGTATACGTCAACGGCGTACACCCGTCTTGCTCCTGGCGGCGGCGTGTTGGTAATTCTAACGAGGTGGCATGATGATGACTTGGCTGGCCGACTTCTTAAATCGGGTCTTCAAGGCGGAGACGAGTGGGAAGTCGTCAGATATCCCGCCATCGCCGAAGAAGACGAAGAGTTCCGTAAAGCTGGTGAAGCCCTCCACCCGGAGA
>Ga0208487_1000420_pt1 | contig 10257 bp, 14 predicted proteins | sample LakMenEpi21Sep12_FD_150723 | JGI IMG/M metagenome (GOLD analysis project Ga0208487, IMG submission 150723) | Freshwater microbial communities from Lake Mendota, WI - 21SEP2012 deep hole epilimnion (SPAdes) | ecosystem: Environmental > Aquatic > Freshwater > Lake > Epilimnion/Euphotic zone ...
TACGCTGGAGAACTATAATGAAGAAGATGAAGCATGGCGGCAAGGCCCGTAAGTCTCACAAGCGTATGCAGGACGGCGGAATTACCAGCTACGGTAGCGCGTCAAATCTGAAGCCGGGTATGCAGGCTCTTGCCTCAAGCGATGCCTATATGCGCAGGCCGGGGCGTGGCAATGAGGGAATGTATCGTCCAATTGGTCGCTCGGGCCGTGGCGGTTCGTTCTCCGACATTCAGGGCATCATCGGTGGGGCTATGGGCCTCCCTATCCGTGGTGGCGGAATGACATCTGATATTGGTTCCGTCCCCATGGGTCGTGGTGGTGCCATGGCATCCATGGAAGCTCAGCCAGTGCGTCTCCCGGGTCGTGGTGGCGCAATGCCATCCGCTATCTCTCGGGGCATTGCTTCCGGCGCTCAGCCGATGGGCCGTGGTGGTTCTATTGGTGGTGCCACAGGCTATCAGGCTGGCGGCGGAATGACATCCGATGCCGACTCAGTTCCGATGGGTCGCGGTTTCCGCAAGGGCGGTGCTGTGAAGGCCAAGAAGAATATGCGTGGTGGCGGTCTCGCCCGTAAGGGTGTCGGCATGGCCCTCGCCAAGGGTGGCCTTGCGAAGCGTGCCGGTGGTTGCGCGAAGCGCGGCGTTGGTCGCGGGAAGATGGTGTAAGCATGGCCAAGGACAAACTCACCAAGAAAGAGGCGGCGACAGGCGCGGCAGACATGATCTATGCCCTCGGTCAGGGCTTGGGCATGGGAACCCGTGGACCCGGTAGATTTGTTGATCTTCTCGGTGGCACAGGTCTTGCTGTAGCCGGTACAAATAGGGAAGGCGTAACGGGCGCTCTCATTGGCGACAAGTTCGTTCCGACAAGCGAGAACTACTACAAGGCACCCGGCGGCGGTGGCGGTGGTGGCGGCGGCGGAAACAACATGAACAACCGCCCCGATGAAGATGAAGAGGGTCTCGACAAGAAGCCAACCAAGAACAAGCCTCGCGTCCCCCGTGGCGCAAGCTGGAGCCAGATTGTTGGGGCATATTTCCCGCGCACACGGGAACCCCGCAAGGACAATCAGAGCAAGACAATGAAGGAAGGCGGTCTCGTCCGTGGTGCCGGTAAGGCAGAACGCGGTCGCGGTCGCGGAAAGATGGTTTGAGAAAATGAAGTACACCTACAAGAAGATGGCATCCGGTGGCAAGGTCGGCAAAGGCTACACCACCAAGGAGCGCAAGGGTCTCCGTCGCCTCATCGAAGAGATGGCAGATCCCTATGCTGGTGATGTGACGGGCGGTAGCTCTGTCACCATCATCAAGAAGAGCAAGAAGAAGATGGCTGCTGGTGGCATTGTGAATGCTCCTGCTCGCTCTCATCGTGACATGCGGGCTGGTGCCGGTAGCGGTGTCGGTCGCCTCCAGAAGACCAAAATTCAGCGGGGTCGCTAAAATGCAGAAGCAGAACGCACGGCTCAAGGATCCGTCAGATGCAACCGTTGAAGGCGGCATGCGGCGTGGTGTAAACGTCGGGAACATGAAGATCCTGAAGAAGCCCATGAAGATGCGTGGTGGCGGTGCCGCGACGAAGGGTCTGAGGATTTCGGAGAAGCAGGGCTAATATGTCCTTCACGTATGCACAACTCGTAGGCGCTATCCACGGCTACCTTCAGGTAGACTCGAACGGTATCTCGACCACCGATATGAACACCATCATTCGGCAGGCCGAGCAGCGCATCTACTATGATGTGCAGATCCCGGTCCTCAAGAAGAACGTGACGGGCAATTTAACGGCGAACAACCGCTATCTCACGACCCCGTCCGACTATCTGGCGACCTACTCCATCGCCGTGAACAACAACGGCACATACGAGTATTTGCTCCCGAAGGAGGTTGCGTTTCTCCGTGAGGCGTATCCCTCTACATCGACGACCGGGGTTCCCCGCTACTACGCGATCTTCGACAACGACACCTTCCTGATCGGTCCTCCACCGGATTCATCTTACGAAGTCGAGCTTCACTACTTCTACGAACCGGCGTCCATCGTTGATCAGCCAGCAGGCACTTGGATCAGCGAAAACGCCGAAAATGCTCTACTGTACGGCTGCCTATTTGAGGCGTACACGTACCTCAAGGGCGAGCAGGATCTCATTGGCCTTTACGCCGGGAAGTACAAGGAGTCGCTACAGGCGCTCAAGGTCATTGGCGAAGGCCGTAACCGTTCCGACACGTACAGAAATTCTGAACCCCGCATCACGCCGAACTGATGAACAATGGATTTGGCTCCGTAGGAGCATTTGAGGTACGGACCACGCACGAGCGGGGTTTTACCGTTGAAGAGATTGCCGAAGACCTTCTGAACAAGCTCTTGTTCATTTCGTCGGAGGCCCACCCGGCAATACGAGATCAGGCGATGGCGTACAAGGACCGTATCCGTCCCGCGATCATCCACTACATGAAACAGGCTGTAAGGTCAGACCGTACAACTCTGGCGGCACAGCTAGGCAAGCAAGGCCATGAGGACATGGCCGCAATCATCAGGAGGCTCTAGTGGCAATTTCCACGGCTATGTGTACATCGTTCAAGTCGCAGCTTATGTCTGCGCTGCACGACTTCGACAACCCGGGCGGCAACACCTTCAAGATCGCCCTTTACACCTCGTCCGCCACGCTTGGCGCTTCGACAACGGTTTATTCCACGTCGAACGAGGTTACGGGTACCGGCTACAGCGCTGGCGGAAACACCCTTACATCGGTGTCTCCGACCACCTCCGGCACGACTGCCTATGTTGACTTTGCCGACACGACTTGGTCGAACTCGACAATCACTGCCAACGGGGCTCTGATCTACAACGCCAACTCCTCCAACGCGGCTGTTGTGACCTTGGCCTTTGGATCTGATAAGTCGTCGTCCAATGGCGACTTCGTGATCGTATTCCCGACAGCCAACGCGACTGACGCCATCATCCGTATCGCCTAAGAGGTGGCCAAGTGACGGTCTCTCTGAAGCATGCGTTTACATCGAACGTCGCGGACAGCGGCGATGCGACCCTTGTTCAGCCTTCCAACTGGAACGCTGAGCACAACCTCACGGCAAACGCGAACAGCCTTCTCGGCACTGTAACGGCGGGTAGCGTAACTGAAATCACCTGCACTTCCGCTGGCCGCGCGTTGCTTGATGATGCAGACGCATCTGCCCAGAGGACGACGCTTGGCCTTGGCTCTATCGCAACGCAGAACTCGAACAACGTAACGATCACCGGAGGATCAATAACCGGGATTGCAGACCTCGCAGTCGCAGATGGCGGAACCGGAGCATCAACGCTCACAGGATACATCAAGGGCAACGGGACTGCTGCCTTTACAGCGTCAAACACAATCCCGAACACCGACATCACTGGGCTCGGTACCCTCTCCACACAGAACGGCACGTTCAGTGGAACAAGCTCCGGAACAAACACCGGAGACCAGAACATTTTCCAGACGATTGCTGTCTCTGGCCAGTCGAACGTGGTTGCAGATAGCACTGCGGACACCCTTACGCTGGTCGCCGGGACAAATATCGCCCTTACGACAAACGCGACAGCCGACTCCATAACAATTGCTACATCAGGGCTCGGGACAATATCGACGCAGAACGCGAACAACGTCTCGATCACTGGCGGTTCGATTACCGGCATTACCGACCTTGCTGTTGTAGACGGCGGTACTGGAGCGTCTTCTGCCACCGCAGCCGCTACAAACCTCGGCCTTGGCACTGGAGACAGCCCTCAGTTTGCCGGTGTAAACATCGGGAATGCAACCGACACAACAATCACACGGGTCTCCGCAGGTGTGATTGCGGTTGAGGGTGACACAGTCGCAATGCTTACTGCGGCCCAAACTTTTGCGGGCCTCAAGACCTTCACCGGAGGAATTCAATCCACCGCGAATGCCATATATAACGTCCAGAACGCCAACACAAAGACTGTTGCCAATGCCGCCGTCGGGGCGACGGGCTCGCAGTATATTGGGTGGAGCGCGACTGGCTCTGCGACCGCAGTTGGCCTCGGAAACCAGACTACTGGCACAGGTGGTGTATTCTACGAGGGGTACAAAGCCCGTGGCGGCGACACCACCACGATTACCGCAGCCGCAAGCGGCGATGACATCCTTACGATTCGCGGAAACATCTACGACGGAGCCGCTTGGAGGTCATCGGCAAGAATTACCTTCGATGTTGACGGAGCCGTTTCTTCTGGTGATGTTCCGGGCGCTATAATATTCTCGACCACAAGCGATGGCGCTGGAAGCGTAACGGACAGGTTCAAGATTGATAGCAGCGGCGACTGCTTGGTCATTGGAACAAGCCTCCTTGGCTATGGCGCTGGCTCTGGTTCCAGCGTCACACAGGCCACCAGCAGGACAACCGGCGTTACAATAAATAACCCCGTTGGAAGGATTACGCTCGTCAGCGCGGCTGGATCGCCGACTTTTGCATCATTCACCGTGACCAACTCAACCGTTGGAACAAGCGACTTAATCGTCGTTAACCAAAGGACTGGAACAGACTTATACGAAATCCACGTAACGGCGGTTTCTGCCGGATCCTTTAGGCTGTCCTTCCGGACTACTGGCGGAACGACAACGGAAACGCCAACATTCTCATTCGCTGTTATCAGCGGCTCCATAACCTAAGAGGAATATATGTACCTTGCATTTGTCACCCACGACCTAAATCACAACACGCTTGAGGCGAATTGGCTTGAGCCCGTCGTCAACGAGTACGGCGAGGTTGTTTCGTTGAAATCCGTTCAGCGCCGCAACTACAGTCAGGATCAGAAGGCAGAGTTTGAGGCTGACTGTGGTGCTGGTTCCAACAAGTACACGCAAATGGCGGGCTGGTAAAAATGATTGAGGAACTCGTCGCCCGGGTTTTCAAGACCCGCAATCAGGCCCATCTGGCCCACTGGAAAACGAAGTCCTATGCCGAGCATAAGGCACTCGGGTCTTTCTACGACGATGTGATTGACACGCTTGACAAGCTGGTGGAGGCTTGTCAGGGATCGAAGGGCATCATCGGCCACGTTGATCTTTCCTGCAAGGACGAATCCGTGGACATCATTAAGTGCCTTACGGAAGATGCAAACTGGATCTCGAAGAGCCGCACAAAGGTTGCTCACGGGGTCCCCGCAATCGAGAACATCATCGACGAACTCGTCGGCACATACCTCTCCACGCTATACAAGCTGAAGAACCTTTCATAGGGCGTTCTAGATGCTCTCCAAGCTCAAATTCCAGCCCGGCATCAACCGTGACACGACGAGCTATGCCAATAGCGGCGGGTGGTTTGACTCGGATTTCATACGCTTCAGGAACGGCCTCCCGGAGAAAATTGGCGGCTGGACGAAGATATATGCCAACCAGACAGCGCTGATCGGCAAGTGCCGCAAGCTGTATGGGTGGTCTAGCCTTGTCGGCACCAACTATCTTGCCATGCCGACCAACATCAAATTTTACGTTGATGATTCCTCGACCATAGTTGACATCACGCCCCTTCGGCGAACATCAAACCTTGGCTCAAATCCGATAGCGACGGTAAACGGTTCAAGCAACGTGACAATCACAGACGTTGCTCACGGGGCGATTGCCGGTGACTATATAACCGTGTCTGGCTCGTCGAATGTAAACGGTATACTTAGCACCGCCATCAATACGGAGCTAATCGTCCAGAACGTCGTGAACGCGAACGCCTATACCGTTACCACGACAGGCACCGCAACATCAACTGGTTCTGGTGGCGGTTCAAGCGTATCGGTAGAATATCAGTTCCATCCCGGCATATCCACCAATGTTACGTTTGCAGGCTGGGGCAGTGGTCCGTGGGGTGGTGTATCTGGATCCTATGGCTGGGGATATGGCCCAGACAGCACCCTCTCAACGTACTACAGCGGCCTATGGACGGTGGACAACTATGGCGAGGACATGGTCGCCTGTCCGCGCGATCTCACCAACTATTACACCCTTGGATCAAATCCGCTTGACCTGACAAACGGCAGCAACGTCGTGACCGTCACGCAGTTGAACCACGGCTTCTCGAATGGAAATGCAGTAATCATCGGTAATGTTTCTGTGGACATCGGCGGCGTCTCTGTTTCCGCCCTGAACGGAACGCATACAATTTCCGTTGTCAACGCGAATGCGTACACGTTTACCGTAACGAGCAACGCCACAACGACGGAGTCTGGCGGCACAGGATGCGAAGTTTACACATCATCCATCGTCTATTGGGACATCACCGACACCGACGGCCCCGCCGTCAGCTTTAGCAACCTTGGGTCCGTATACTCCAAGAAGTATTTGCCGTATGTCGCAACTGAGATTTTGGTCTCCGACCAGAACAGGCAGATCATCGCTTTTGGTTGCAATCCATACGACGTTACGCAGCCGCAGGACAAGATGACAATTCGCTGGTCTGATTCGTCCGATCCAACGAATTGGGATGCCGCAGACCTCACAACAACTGCTGGCGACAACAGGCTTTCTTCGGGGTCGTATATTGTCACAGCCGTCCAGAACAGAGAGGAAATCCTGATCTGGACCGACACATCGCTTTACACGATGACCTACATCGGTCCTCCTTATGGATACGGCTTCAACTATGTCGGGTCTTCCTTTGACATCATAGGTCCGAACGCAAAGATCGTCGCTGGCTCAGCCGCCTTCTGGATGGGGTCAAACAACTTCTACTCCTACAATGGACGCATTGAACCGCTACCCTGCACGGTCAGGGATTACGTGTTCTTGGATCTGGACACCGACAACGGCGACAAGGTCTACTGTTCTGCCGACTCCGGCAACAACGAGATCATCTGGTTTTACCCGTCAAAGACGCAGTCCACAGAGGACGGGGTTGCCCCGGCTGATGTGGAGGTTGACCGTTATGTCGTTTACAACTACGCGGAAAACGCTTGGTATTACGGAAGCCTTGCTCGCACAGCTTGGATTGATCGGACGGGCAGAACTACCCCCCGCGCCGTAAGCGTGGACGGATACCTGTACGCCCAAGAGTCCGGCTTCAACGATGGCAGCACCAACCCCGAAACGCCGATCAACGCATACATCCAGTCCAGCCCTGTAGAGATCGGGGAGGGCCAGAAATTCATGTTCGTGAACCGCATTATACCGGACCTCACGTTCAAGAACTCTACAGTGCATGACGGCGACGTGGAGCCGATTGTCAAATTCACGATCAGGCCGCAGGACTATCCGGGTTCCGCAATTGGCGCTGGTGATGAACGAAACGCCCAGAGGAGTTCCTCGGCAACCCTTGCCGTTAACAGGTTTACCGATCAGATGTTTACTCGCATCAGGGCAAGGTCCGTTGCTCTCCGGGTAGAGAGCGATGAACTCAATGTCGCTTGGCGTCTTGGGGTGCCGCGCCTTGACATGAGGGAGGATGGTCGTCGATGACGGGCACAAAATCTGCTCTTCCGCTGGCCACCAAGGACTACAGCCAAGAGTACATGAACAGGCTTATCAAACAGATTGAGATTAGCCTCCAGAAGCTCGACGCAATCAGGCCGATAACTGTTGCTTCCGACCTTACAAATCAGGTCGCGGCATTTCCCATTTCTGGCCTGACAATCCAGAACATACCCACAACCTCAACCGGCCTTCCGTCTGGCAGTGTTTGGTCAGACGGCGGCATCTTGAAGATCGTGAGCTAATATGTATTTCAACGGAATTCCACCAGCGTTTGGGCAGGCCCAATACAACAATCCGCAGGACCTTATGAATAAGCCCGTTTTCGGTTATAATCAGGGTATTAGCGGCATTCAGTCAAACCAGCAATCACAGTGGTCGCCACCGCCGCAGCTTGGAAACATTGGCGGCTCTGGTCAGCCTCCGCAGCAGCAAAGCTCAAGCGTAAATTCCACCACAGGGGGTGCCGGTAGGCAAATTATGCCGCTCCAGTCCTACAGCAAGCCAATGGCCGGTCAGGCGATGGCGCGTGGAGGGGTTGTTAACCAGACCCTCGAAAAGGGTGGCGTAGTTGCTGGCGGCATTTCGGCCCTTCGTGGGCAGCACCCTAATCCGCGTCAGGCACTTGATCGCTATGATCGCATGTTCGGCAGGGATGCCACAGCAGAGCTTATCCGCGCCTACGCAGATGGAGGCGTTGTGTCCGGCCCCGGAAGCGGGGTCGCAGATTTGGTCCCCGGTTCAATTGATGGCCGAGAGGATGTCCGGATTGCGAGCGGCGAGTATGTTATTCCGGCGTGGGCTGTTGCCACACTTGGCGATGGTTCGACAGAGGCCGGTGCAAAAGTCCTAGACGCCATGGTCGCGCGTCTGAGAGAAGAAGGATCCGAGCTTATCAAGGGATCTGAACCCATCAACCCCAGCGAATTTCTTCCGGCGTAAAAAATGGCAAAGACAGAAACAGGTAAATCGGTAGCCAACTACGTACAAGACGTACTAGATCAGGCTCAAAGTGGCGGAAGCGCGGCCATTGAGGCTGGCTATCCGGGCTTGTCTAAATACACGATGGCGTACTTGCGTGGCCTCCCGGGGCTAGGCCAGTATGGCGATGCCGAGCAGCGCGAAGCACTTCGTCGCATGGGCGATATGTATCGCCAGTATGGTCAGGCTGGCCAGTACGACATGACGAATTTTTCCGACATCGGCAGAAAGTACGAGCGGGCCGGTGAGTATGATCCGACCAGCTACGCCAACCTACAGGATGCGTATCGCAGGCAGGGCAGATACGGCCCTACGGATTTCGCAGAAGCCGACTACACCACCAAAAACATCAAGCAGCGCATGTCTCCCTATGAGGAGCTTGTCGCAAAGCGGGCAACAGACCGCCTTCAGAAGCAGTACGATGAGGCGGCATCAAGCCGCGCCCTTGAAGCTGCTCGTGCGGGTTCCTTTGGTGGATCTGGTGCGGCAGTTGCCCAAGAGGTAGCCCGCCGCAATATGCAGGAGCAGATGGCGGATGTAAACGCTCAGAGCCTCCAGAACGCATACGAATCTGCCGTTGGTCTCTACGGCAAGGAGTTCGCCGACAACATGGCGGCACAGCAGGCCGAGGAACAGTCACGTCAGTTTGGTGCCAACCTTGGTCTTCAGGGGCTTCAGGGCGCTATGGCTGCCCGTCAGGCTGGCGAAGCCTCAAGGCAGTTTGCATCTCAGGCTCAGTTTCAAGGGCTTCAGGGCCTTATGGGCGCACGTCAAGCCGAGGCTGGTCAGATTGCCGCCGCAAAGGAAGCGGAGCTTGCCGCCCTTCAGGGTCGCGCATCTTCTGCCCGTGAGCAGGCGCTCCTTGCGGAGCAGAAGAAGAACATGCAGCTTGCGAACCTCGCGGCCCTTCAGGCTGGAGGAAATTTACAAGAGCAGTACAACTTGGCGCAGCGGTATTATCCGCTTCAGGTTTCGCAGATGCAGGCTGGCGTCTTGGGCGGCATGTCAGGCGGCTATCAGCCCGTGAAATCAATGGGCAATGATAAGCCATCTTGGCTCCAAAATGCCATCGGCCTCGGATCCGCCGTTGGTGGAATTCTTCAGGGCTTTGGTGGCTTCCGCAAGGGTGGCGTCGTATATCGCGGTGGTGGCCTCGCCGATCTTGAACCCGAATACTACGATCAGTACGAGCGCTAAAAAATGCCCAACATCATTGAACAGCAGGATCTCCTCAAGGGCCTTCCAGACGCTAGGCTCTCGATGCTCATGCAGAACCCGACGGGTGACATCCCGCCGTTCCTTGTTGCGGCAGAGGCTCAGCGCCGTCAGTCCATTCGTGAGCAGTTCTCCGGTGGTCCGCAGGAGTCGGTTGTCGATACACTAACTAAGCAGCTTGCGAGTGTGCCGCAGAATATTGAGGCCCCGATGCAGACGCCGCCCCAGATGCCGCCGCCTCAGATGCGGGCTGGCATTGACGCTCTCCAGCAGGGCATGCGGCGTGGTGGTTTTGTACAGAGATACCAGTCTCTTGGGTTGGTCGTTCCAAATGGCAGCCGCGTTCAGGAAATTGCCAATCAATATGGCATGACCGTTGAAGACGCCGCAAGGATGCTGGAGAACAATCCGGACTTATCTGGTCAAAAACCAGAGTCCTCTTTTGGTTTGCCGCCTAGCGTATTGGAGCAGAATGTACAGCCTTACGCGAATCCATCGCTTCCGCCAATTCCTGTGCTAACCGCCAGCCCTGAAGAGGTTGCCGGTTATGAAGCTGAAAGGATGCGCGAGCAAAAGTATCTTGATATGGATTCTTACCCCGGATATCAGGC
>Ga0208487_1000426_pt1 | contig 10154 bp, 7 predicted proteins | sample LakMenEpi21Sep12_FD_150723 | JGI IMG/M metagenome (GOLD analysis project Ga0208487, IMG submission 150723) | Freshwater microbial communities from Lake Mendota, WI - 21SEP2012 deep hole epilimnion (SPAdes) | ecosystem: Environmental > Aquatic > Freshwater > Lake > Epilimnion/Euphotic zone ...
GGGGAGCTCCCAAGTTCGATCGAAATAGGCTTGGGTCGGTCCATAAAGCCGAAAGTAGGCGAACCAGCCTTTTCCCGGCAGGGTTTGAATCCAGTTGCTCGCCGGTTTTCCACTCGGTGCAGTTGGTCCGAAGTATAGATCGACACTTCCATCGGCGTTTTTGACAATGTCGTTTCTCGAGGAGCGGTCGGGTTGAACGCCGGTGTCTACGAAACAGCGAGTTTCGTTGTCGTAGACGGTCACGGACCAGAACTGAGCGACCGGTGCGTCCTTGGGAACCTTGAGGTGGTAACTATTGCTTCCGTTGAGCCATTGTCCCTGATTGTCCTTGGCGGCTTCTAGGTAGAGTTGACCAAACCCGACGGTCCGGCCCATCATCCCAACGGAAACACCTACCGCTTCGTAGAACCAAGAGGTCCGCTCGTCGAGTTGTGTATGGTACTGGGCTTCTTGATTGGTTTCCTTGAGAAACAGCGAGATATCCCAATGCTTGTTGGGCCAGACTTTCGCCCCTTGAAAACGTTTTTCGAAGGCGATGGTTCGAGCCATCACCTCGCCCGTTCTCGAAGCGTCCAAGAGGATCTTTTTTTGCCGTTCGGTCGGAGCAAACGGCTTGCCCTTTTCAATCCCCAGTGGCTGAAGCATCCCCATGATCATCCGATCGCGCTCGTGGACGGGTTCTTCGTTGATGATCTTCGAGAGCCCTTCCCAGTAATCCAAACCGCGAGGTTGTACACCGGACCATTTGCGGCCATCGGGAGATACATGCCGAGTCGGAGTTGGATTGGCCCGCTGGCTGTATGGATAGATTTTCAAGCCATCGACAAGCGCCCTGGCCTTGATCGGGTCGGACTCCAAGGCTCGGTGAGCCGACCATATGTTGACCGTCGGGGAGCGAAATACGTAATAGCCTTCGGGTTGCATGTCCGGGTCGTCAGGACCGAGGATCAGGTACTTGCCCCCGGCCCCTTTGTCTGGTCCGGTTTGCCCTGAGTCGGTGATCGGCCGTTGCCAGAAGTCGGTGAATCCACCTGCGGTTGCTCCGGCAGGGACCTCAAGGACCAGTGGGCCGGTTTCCTTCAAGTTCGGAAACGCCATGATGTACGGTGTGGTCGCATTGGCTGTCAGCAGTCCCAATTTGTCTTGGAATGTGATGTAATCGACGTAGTCGCACTTGCCCGCACCGAACTTGACCAGATGCTCGTTTTGCCATTGCTCCATGGCCATCAGAGGCAAGGCCCAGAGGTAGGCCTGACAGGCTCGTTGATAATCGATATCGTCGAAGACCTTCTGCGCCGTCGGGGCCGTTGGGTATCCGTTTGCGAGTTCAAGTACACCGAGACGGGTTTCCACGCTTCCGGTCGTTGGAAGCAATGGAGCGCTGGGAGTTTCTTGGGCCTCGAGCGTTGTCGGTGCGCAGGCGGTGAGCGCAACGATGGCACTGGCGATCGTTCGACGAAAGGGGTTCATAGGTTGCTTGCTTTTGTTTTTGAATGAAGAGAGTTCGGTCAACTTCTGAAAAGTTCGAGAACCAGTCTCTACTGCAGAAACCCCCTGGTCAAGTCCCCAAGAGTGCGAGGTACAACCTCAGGGATTGGAGTGGAAATACTCTGGTGTTAGACTGGTTTTTTCAGCGTGAATTCGCTTGGAGCCCTAAGGACGCCAAGTACCTGCCGCCGCGCGTATGCCGACGGTCTGCTGCGTGAGACTCAGGTACCATGCGAGTTTTTCAGTACGTTCAGGCCCAAGGGGGTAACCATTCGGCCTCGTTGGGTTCGGATGATCATCTCCGAACGGAGCAGGAACGGTTCGACTTCGTCCTCGAGGGTGTCCGAGGAGATGCCCATGGTGTGGGCGATGGCCTCGAGGCCTGCGGGTCCACCTGCGAAGACTCGAACGATCGTTTCGAGGTACTTGCGGTCCTGGCGATCTAAGCCTTGCGAATCGATGCCGAGCATTTCAAGAGCGTTCTTGGCGATCGTTAAATTCACTCGGCCATCAGCCTTGCTCATCGCGTAGTCGCGGACCCACAGGAGTCGACCGTTGGCCACGCGAGGGGTACCTCGTGATCGCTTGGCGATCTCCATCAAGGCGTCGTGGGTAACCTCAACGCGAAGTTTATCCGCATTGCGCTCAAGGATGCGGACCAAGTCCTCTTGGGTGTAATAGCTCAGATGCTGTCGGATGTGGAACCGGTCACGGAGCGGACCGCTGAGCATTCCTGCACGAGTCGTCGCTCCGATGAGGGTAAAGGGTTGGAGTTTGAGATTCAACGTGCGAGCGTTGACCCCTTCGCCCAATACGATGTCGACTCGAAAGTCTTCCATGGCCGTGTAGAGGAATTCCTCGACCGGCTTGGGTAATCGGTGGATCTCATCGATGAACAGGACCGAGCGTCGTTGCAGGTTCGTCAGGTAGGGCAAGATTTCTTTAGGGGCTTTGAGACTCGGTCCGCTGGCCATTTCGACATGGACGCCGAGTTCCTGGGGGATGCAGACAGCAAAAGTCGTCTTGCCGAGTCCGGGCGGTCCGTCGAGCAAGATGTGCCCGAGGGGATCCTCGCGTTTATTGGCCGCATCGATGGCGATTTTCAGAACCTCCATGACTTCTCGCTGGCCGATCATTTCGCCGATCCGCTTGGGGCGCAGGACCGAGTCGTTTTCCGAGCGGGTCGCGCCGAGTCCGAGCGGTTTGCCCGGGTCGACTTTACTTGGCTCGGCTTGGTCCTGGTCTGCTTGGTCCGAGTCTACTTGGTCCGAGTCGGCTTGGTCCTGGTCGCTCAGATCGGCTTGCGATTCGAACGGAACGTCGGTCGGGTCGCTTGGAACAGCCTTCTTTCCAGAGCCCTTGCCGGGCTCTTTAGCGGGCTCTTTGGCATGGTCGCCTGGCCCAATTTTTCGCTCGCGCACCATTTCCTAAAGCCTTAGCTCCTAGAGGTTTTAGCTATGTTTCCGTACTGGTCCATCCGTGCAGGTCCATCCGTGCTGGTCCACCCTTGCGGTGCAGTTATAGCAGATACGGGAGTTATGGTTCTCGGGGCTCGGTAAGTCAAGACGAGGGGTAAATTATGCAAAAAATAAGGATTTCTTGGAACGATTGCCCAACTTCGCTCTCTTTTCCTTAAGCTTTTCTCTAGGATTTTCCGTATTCTTACGAAGGGACGTCTTGCGCGCCCATCCGAACCGTCCTGCGGAGTAAGCTTGGCAGTCCGGCGGAGCATCCTGGCGGAATATTTCGTGAATCGAAGGATCGAATCAGAGGCACCCAACCTTGAGAAACCCAATCTTGAAAAACAGCAACTTGAAACTCGGTCTGGAATCCTTGGAATCGCGTAAGCTCTGTGCGGTCGATTTGTCGGTCGATTCTCCGATAGAGTGCTTTGTGGGCCACCTTCCTTCATTCGCCATGGTGTCGCAGGCCAGCGTCGAGACTCGCCGACTTGCTGCCGATGTCGATGGAGATGGTCGGGTCAGTCCTATCGATGCGCTTCGCGTGATCGACGCTTTGAATCGCGTCGGTACGTCGCGACCGGTTTCGGGTGGCGAAGGAGAGCAAGAGCCGATTGGAAGTCTTGATACCAACAGCGACGGGTCGTTGAACCCGATCGATGTGTTGGTCGTGATCGATGCGCTCAATGCTTTTGAGGGCTTCGAGGCGACTGCCTTTGAGGATGTAGAAGCTACGGCTTACGAGACCGATGTGGTCTTCGAGGAATACGATACTGAGTTTGATTTTTCTTGGGTCAAGCGGGGTGGGATCGACGATGAGTTCCCTCTGTTCCTCGACGAGCGATTCGAGCTTTTTGCTTACGAGGATTTCTCTGATGAATTCACTAGGGAATTCTCAGAGGAGTTCGCTGAGTTCACCGAGCTCTACCCTGTCTATGCGACCACGGGGGTAGGTTCCACTGGACTAATGAATGTAGCCATGTTTTCTCAGAACGGTCCCCTTGGGCATGCGATGCGCAAGAACATGTTGGAAGACGCGGGTCTTGAGCCTGCGGTTGTCAGTTACTTTTCGAGCAATTTCCTTCGTGGATTTGCACGCTAGGAATCTCCAAGCATCGCGTTGGATTTCTTCCTGGGATGGTTTACACTGAGGGCTCCGTGTGAGAAACGCGGAGCTTTTTTGTTGACTGTTCCCACCACATAGGATTCCATTGCTATGCGTCCTCGAACGATCGCCAACTCGTTTCTGCTCTCAGTTTTGGTTTTGCCGGCGTGCGATTTGGTTTCAGGCCAAGAAATCAAAGAGAACTTCATCGCTTCGGGGATGTCGCAAAAGATGGGTGGGTATCGCCCGATTCGCGCTGCGATGAGCGACGATGCCAAGGGGATCGATAAGACACCCGAAGGACTGACGGCTCCGAAGTTTGGTAAATTCGAGCTCGATGGGAAGAGTTGGGCGTTCATTCTCGATGAGCCTGAGGATGGCAAAGCGACCCTGTATATCGATGCGAATCAAGATGGCGATTTGACGAATGACCCTCAGGTCGAATGGACGATGCGCAAGCAGGGTGAGTTTAGCACTTACAACGGCTCGGCGAAAATCGAGTTGAACAAGGATCAGGCTGGCGCGTTGGGGATGTACCGTTTTGATCCCAAGGATCCGAGTCGTGCCCAGCTCAAGGACGCGCTGATGTATTACATCGACTTTGGTACCGAGTTCCAAATGGAGATCGACGGCAAAGAGTTCAAGACCTTTGCTGCTGGCCCATTGGCTCCCAACGCGATGCTTCCGATGGACCGAAACGGCGACGGACGCGTGAGCCGCAATTACGAGATGGTGCGTCTGGGAACACCGTTTAACTTCACCGGCAAGACCTATGTTCTCGAGGCCGTCGATGGCAAGCTATCGTTGAGCAAGTCCGAGACCGAGTTGCCCGAGATGCCAATGCCACCGGATCTGCGACTTGGTCAAAAAGCCTTGGAATTCACGGCCACGACGATGGACGGCAAAGAGGTGCGTTTTCCTCAGGACTACAAGGGCAAGTTGGTGATGCTCGACTTCTGGGCGACTTGGTGCGGTCCTTGCATCCGTGAGATTCCGAACATGAAGAAGGCTTACGATGCCCATCATGAGAACGGCTTCGAAATCCTTGGGGTCAGTTTTGACCAAGAGAAGATGGAGGAGAAGATCAAGGAGTTTCTCGAGAATCGCGAGTTGCCTTGGGCACAGATCTACGAGGGCAAGTACTGGGAGACCTCGTTGGGCAAGATGCACGACGTCAGTGGGATTCCGTTCGTGTTATTGGTCGACGGGGACACCGGGGTGATTTTGGGGACGGCCCAAGAGCTCCGCGGTGAGGGTCTCAGCGATTTTATCGCTGAGAAGCTCGAGAAGAAAAAAGGATCGAACTGATCCTTGGAATTCGGGGCTCGAGCTAGATAGGCTTGAGCCAATGATGCTTGATAAATCAGTTTAGGCTAATTTGGCTGCAGTTGATCATGGTGGGCCTCGTTGGCTTGGCGGGGACCGACAAGGTTCCAGGCCAAGCCCATGCGGGCCAGGATGTTGATGAACCACCAGGATGGATCGAATTCGAACCAGCGATGTCCGTGTTGGGCGCTTCGCTGGTCTGCATGGTGGTTGTTGTGCCAGCCTTCGCCGAACGTCAGGTAGGCGACCCACCAAGAGTTGGTGCTGTTGTCCCGGGTTTCGTAGTTGCGATACCCCCATTTGTGGCAGACCGAATTGACGGCCCAGGTGACATGGAGGGTGAAGATGGTCCGGACGATGACTCCCCAGGTAAACCAAGAAGCGGCCAACCAGAGAGCTTGGGCGTTGCTGCCCGTGGTGGCCAGTCCAAAGAGATATCCGAGTCCGACGAGGATCGCTGCGTGGGTGACATAGACCCAGAACCACATGAGGTTTCGCTCGAGTTTGAAGTAGAACGGGTCACGCAATAGGTCGCGGACGTAGCGTTCGAAGTGCACCACGCCGTCGTGGCGTCGGTCGACGAAGAGCAACCAGCCGACATGTCCCCAGAGGAAATCGACCCATGGGGAATGGGGGTCGGGTTGATGATCGCTGTGTTGGTGGTGCATGCGATGGATGGCGACCCAGCGCGCGGGTGAGTCTTGGAGGGTGCAGATACCGCACAGTGCGATGAAATGCTCAAGACGTTTGGGGCATTCGAATCCGCGGTGGGTCAGGAGTCGGTGGTAACCGATGGAGACCCCTAGGCCGTCGAATAGAATGTGGGCCATGATCCCGACGACCAACCCACTCCAGGAGAAGAGGCTTGGGAAAAACGCCAGGACTCCTAGGAGGTGGACTGTCAAAAGAGACAGCGCGTAGGGCCAGTAGACGGTAAGGGGTTGGGTTTCGACCGGGTGGTCGAGTTGTTTGCTTCGTTGCAACATTGAAAGACATCCTTGTTTTTCATGGTGTTACTTGCTGTCAGAGGATCCTGTATCCAAGACTGCCATGAAGGCTTTTTGGGGGATATCGACCGAGCCGATCGATTTCATCCGCTTCTTGCCTTCCTTCTGTTTAGCCCACAATTTCCTTTTGCGGGTGATATCGCCACCGTAGCATTTGGCGGTGACGTTTTTGCGGAGAGCCGGGACGGTTTCCCGTGCGATGACTCGCGATCCGATGGCGGCTTGGACGGCCACTTCGAACATGTGTCGGTCGATTTCTTCCTTGAGTTTTTTGACCACAGCGCGACCTCGTCGATCCGAGTCTCGGCGGTCGCAGATGATGCTCAAGGCATCGACGCGTTTGCCGTTGACGAGGATATCCATACGTACCAAATCGGCTTCTTCGTAGCCGATGATTTCGTAGTCCATGGTGCCATAGCCACGGGTTGCACTTTTCAATTTGTCGTGAAGGTCGTAGATGACTTCAGCGAGCGGTAGATCGTAGCTGACCATGGCGCGCGTTCCCGAGAGGTATTCGTTGCCTCGGAGGATCCCGCGTCGGTCTTGGCAGAGTTTCATGGTCACTCCGATGTATTCGGTCGGCAGAACGAAGTTCACGCGGACGATCGGTTGGCGGAATTCTTCGATGTCGCCCGACTCGGGGACTTCTTGAGGGCGGTGGATTTCAAGCCGTTCCCCGCCGCGTTTGATGATTTCGTAGGTCACGTTCGGAGCGGTTTGGACCAGGTCGATATCGCATTCGTTCTCGAGGCGTTGCTGGATGATTTCCATGTGCAGGAGGCCGAGGAAACCGCAGCGAAAGCCGAATCCGAGGGCTTCGCTCGTCTCGGGAGCGAATTCGAACGAGGGGTCGTTGATCGAAAGTTTTTCCAAGGCATCTCGCAGTTCGGAGAAGTCTTGTCCATCGCTCGGATAGAGGCCGCAGTAGACCATGCGTTTAGGGGGTTGGTAACCTTCGAGCGGTTCGACTTTGTCGTTGTTGGCATGGACAACGGTATCGCCGATACGGACTTCTTTGAGGGACTTGATATTGCAGATCAAGTAGCCGACTTCGCCGGCGGTGAGTTTATCGACTGCCCTGCGTTCGGGGACAAACTGGCCGAGTTCGAGGACTTCGTGGTTGACACCGGCTCGGTAAAACCGGACCTTGTCCCCCCGTTTGACTTCTCCCGACATGAGCCGCACGTAGGTGATCGCTCCTCGGTAGTCGTCGTAGTGGGAATCGAACACCATGGCCTGTAGGTGTCCTGTGGGGGTTCCCGATGGGGGAGGGACGCGTTCGACGATGGCCGCAAGGAGTTCATCGATTCCGATGCCAGCTTTTCCCGAGCATTTGACGATTTCCGTCGGGTTGATCCCGAGGATATGGTTCATTTCGGTGGTGACTTCGTCGACTCGGGCGTGGTTGAGGTCGATTTTGTTGATGACCGGAATGATTTTCAGGTCGTGGTCCATGGCCGAGTAGGCGTTGGCGACGGTTTGGGCTTCGACGCCTTGGAAGGCATCGACCAGGAGCAAGGCTCCTTCGCAGCAGGACAATGAGCGGGAGACTTCGTATTGGAAGTCGACGTGACCGGGGGTATCGATGAGGTTCAGCTCGTAGAGCAGGCCTTTGTAGATGTACCTGAGCGATACGGCTTTGGCTTTGATGGTGATTCCGCGTTCGCGTTCAAGATCCATCGCATCGAGGAGTTGCTCCTTCATCTTGCGGATTTCGACGGTTCCGGTCCGTTCGAGCAAGCGGTCGGCCAGGGTGCTCTTACCGTGGTCGATATGAGCGATGATGCAGAAGTTTCGGATCCGTTCGATCGGGACATCGCCGGTAGTTTTTAGTTCTTTTCCGTTCATAGTGCTTTATGGTAGTCGCAACGGGCGATTCCCGCAGCGCCAATGTACCCCGCATCGGCCCCAAGGCTGGCAAATTCTATGTGGGTGCCCGCTTGGACATATTGAAACGTTCGGGCTTCGAATCCCCTCCGGACCGATTCGAGGAACCGCTGGCCGGTCGGCGATTTCGAGCCTCCGAAGTTCATAGCCCCACCCAGGACGACCAGACCCGGATCGACCATATGGACCATGCTGGTGATGCCGATAGCGAGGTAATCGCCGGTTTGCTCGATGAATTTCAAGCTCCAGGGATCTCCTTGCTCGGCGGCTTCGAAGATCCGCTTGGCGGTAATCTTGTCGATTTGGGATGCCAGAATGCTCTTGGCACCGGCCTGGAGCTCCTCGCGGGCTCGGGCCGTGACCCCCGAAGCGCTCGCATAGGCTTCCAGATGGCCTCTGCCTCCCCCCCAAGCACACAGGCGGGCCTCGGGACTCGGATCGATGATCATGTGCCCGCATTCTCCGCCGAAGCTGTTGCGACCGACGACCAGCTCGTTGTCGATGATGACCCCTCCGCCGACCCCCGTACCGAGGGTCAGAAGGACCATGCTATCGTGGATTTTCCCTGTTCCGATCCAGAATTCTCCAAAAGCAGCCGCATTGGCATCGTTGGCGTAGGACACCGGGAGTTTGAGCGACTCTTCGAGCGATTTGACGATCGGAAAATGATGCCAATGGGGATGGTTCGGTGGCTCGATCAACATGCCTTTTCGGATGTCTTGGCTACCAGGTGTACCTAATCCGGCTCGCACGACACGCGATGGGTCCAGGCCGAGCTTTCCGACGATCCCCCGGCAAGCTTCCGCGACGCGTCGCATCGCATCGGCCGGGCCTTGGGGTTCAAGCGTATCGATCGCACTGTACCCGAGCGTTGCTCCTTGGTCGTCGGTCAAACCGATCTTGATGCCGGTGCCCCCGACGTCAATCCCGAAGAAGTAGGGGGATTGGGCTTGATCGAGCGATATGGTTTTTTGTTGGGTCATGATGGAGAAGAAAAGAGGGGGCGGCAGAAGGTTCGGGCGGAGAAAAGTTGGAGTGGAGAGAGTCGATAGCTAGATGAACAGTGGGACGGGGAAAAGGGCTGTTCGGCGATTTTACGGGGCAATTGCTGGTTTCTTGTTTTTCGTACTCGATGGGTTGCATCGACTAGGGTCGAACGCCAATTGCAAAGCGATTGAGAGCGTTAGCAGTCAGGACATTGACCGGATCGGTCTCGGAGGCGCCTTTCGAGTACGAGTACCATTTCATTGAGTACGAGTACGAGTACGACCAAGAGGATCCATTTTTAGTCACTACGATACCTGGAAAACAGAGAAAAGTAGTGCCTGTCATTGTAGGGGATCGCTCGTCGGTGGGCTACTCAATGAAATGGTACTCGTACTCGATGCTGTATCGTCGAGTACGAAAAGCCAGGGAAAACATCGATTGAAACTCCGACAAATGCGAATAGCGCAACTTCAAAGTGCGAACTCGGGGAGTTGGGCGTGTTCGGTTCTAAGAGAAATTCAGCTTGGGGGAAATCACGTCGAATCCATGGTAGAATATGGGAGAATGTTGAACACCTTGCGACATCGGCGCCGTGAGCGCTCGGGTCGTCGGATCCGTTTGTGAACCCGTTCGGTGGTTTTTTTATGCGTGAATACCTCCGTTGGACATGGCTCTTGAGCTTGATTTGGACTTTGCTCTTGGGGCTCGGAAGCCAAGCCCAGGAGGCAGAGGGTTTGGAGTATTTCGAGACCAAGGTTCGTCCGATACTGGTCGAGCACTGTTACGAGTGCCATAGCGGATTGGAGAAGCAGGGTGGGTTGCGATTGGATCATCGCATGGGGATTCAAATGGGTGGGGATTCCGGACCTGCCTTCGACTCGGACCGACCGGCCG
>Ga0208487_1000441_pt1 | contig 9922 bp, 6 predicted proteins | sample LakMenEpi21Sep12_FD_150723 | JGI IMG/M metagenome (GOLD analysis project Ga0208487, IMG submission 150723) | Freshwater microbial communities from Lake Mendota, WI - 21SEP2012 deep hole epilimnion (SPAdes) | ecosystem: Environmental > Aquatic > Freshwater > Lake > Epilimnion/Euphotic zone ...
GGGTGGAGAGACAGCAGCGTAACACCGTAGCACGGTCCTCCGAGGCCGTGCGCGCCGATGACTACGAGCACCGTAGCACGGTGTATCTGCTTCTGGCCTGCATCGCGGCAAGCCCGACTGGAGGTTCATCGCCGTCACCTGCAAAACGGGTTGCAGACCCATTTTACGGGAGGAGCAACAGCAGCGTAACTCCGTAGCACGGTCCTCCGAGGCCGTGCGCGAATAGCGATAAAGCAACGCACGGGCTCGGAGGCCCATGCTACTGGCAGACAAGGGTAAAAGCTCAAGGTTTTCCTTTCAGAGCCCTGGCAACGCGAAACCCGCTAATGAAGATCGTACTCGCAGGAGCATAGAGAGCGCGATACGACGCCGAAGCGCCCCGTCCATCGCTAACGAACGAGCCGCCCCGCAACACGCGGGAAAGTGTCGCGTCGCGCGCTAGGCTTTCTCGCCTGCGTTGCTGTTCTTGCTCTGGAAACAGGGAAGCTTTAGCCGGGTCCTCGTAGTTCGAACGGTGCTTATCCAGGCACCCTTCCCAAGTATTCCCTTGCATGTCCATCAGACCCTTGTTCTGGCCTTCCGGGCCACGATCCAGGGCTTTGCTCCCTGATGAAGCCCGTGCAGGATCGGGAATAACAGTACACCCCCTTTTTTCGTTTGATGGCTTCTTGTCGGTGGTCTCGGAGCAGTTGAGTCGCGCTGTCGTGAACATTCGATCAGGGTTTTCTAAATGCTCGATTTGTTCCCACCAGTACTCGAGCTCCCAAGAAGCAAACCCGTACTTGGCTGCATACTCCCACTCGGTTTCCCAGGGCAACCGACACGACCGACCGTCCCACCGTAACCACTTACAGTAAACCCAAGCATCAAAGAAAGAAATTCCCACTGCAGGATGTTGAAGCGTCTTTGAATACTCCTTGTAGCCTGACCAGATCTGTGTGTGCCGAGGGTTGTACAACCGGTACCAAGCGTTGCTGATGGTTTGTCTACCAATCGCGAAGGCATCGATGGATAGGTTAGGGTTATTGACATAAGTAAAACCGTAGAAAACCCCCAAAAACTCGGTGAGAGCTTTCTCGGGATCGGTTCGCTGGAGGATCGCTTTGAGCTTCTGCTTGCGCTTCTCCTTTTCCAATTTACCAGCACGTGTTTCAAAGTACGGGTATCTCTCGAAATACGCCTGAATGTTCTCTTCCTTGCGAAACTCGTTGAACTGGTTCCTCGCATGCTCAATCAACTCTGGCCATTCTTGCCTTTCGCGTGTTGTGCCCAATCTGACTGTTCCGGCGGGAAGGGGTAGCAAATGACTCGTGATTTCCTCCGCGACAGCTTTCAACTCTGCCCCATGTTCACCAGCCAGAAAACCCCCTTCAAATTCTCCCCACCAGCGGTCGCGAATGGCGTTGGCTCGGGCTTTGACGCTCAAAAAACCCTTCTGAGTATAAGCGTCGAGCGTCTCCCACGATCGGTAAATCATCTCGTTGGATCGCTTGGAATAGAACCCATAGCCCTCGTCGCGTGGATCCTTGTCCTCAGGTTCCTGTTTCCTGATGTTGGGCTGATAAAGCATCGCAATCGATTCTAGCCAAACCGAATCTGTACGAGCCTTGCTGGGCATCTCGCACAGGAACTGCCAAAACGGATAGTACTGATCGGAATCGTTATGGTCTGGCAAATAAATCCAATCCCATAGGTACTGCGATTCCTCCTTAGTTGCATAGTTCGCAAAATAGAATGCAAGCAGAAACTCGTGCAAGCTGCGGTTAGCCCACACGATCCGTCGATTCGATTGGCCAATCGCCACCTCGTCAAAAATCCCATAATTGAGAAATTGATTTAAATGCTGCACGGCATCCCAGACTTGTTCGTACTTGGTTTTCAGTCCACCGTAAGCTCGCTGGCAAATCTGTTCCTTGAACTGATTGTATTTCGGGACGCTTTCGAACTTGGGTATGTCGTACAAATAACGCGGAACGGGATCCGTAGCTTTGCTAGGTTTGCCACTGGTGAATGTTATTGCAGAATGATCCAACTGGATGTCGAAGGACTGGAAGGCTTGGCGAGCCAGTAACTCAAGAACCTCCGACGCTTCCACTCCGGCATACTCTTTTGGTCGAGTTGCCATGCCCCTTGCGATCATCGTATCGAGGGCTTGGAAGTAGACGTCCGCCGCCGTTCGGATGTCTTGATAGTTGTCCACTTCTCGCAGGTACTCCAAAACGCGAGGGATGCACAGAAGTTCCCTCGCCGTCGCCGGGATCTTGGAATAGCGCAGCTCACGCCTGCCCGGCGTCTGATCAGACGCCGCGGTTTCGATCCACCCCAGGTAGCGCATCTGCTGATCGACCGTAAACGGCTCGACGCGAACGAAGGTCCATGCTGGGTTAGAAAACGCTTGCTTCCACTGCATCAAAATGGCATTCGACCGCCCAGCGACGATCAGTCGAATCTGTTGGATCTCAAGATCTGTTGAATTGAGAAACTCCGCGAGCAGTTTGCTTTTGTCGGAGATCTGATCGAGTCCGTCGGCCAGCAGGGTTAGTTTGCCCTCCTTGGCGCGCTGGGCTAGGAGCAACTCGAGGGCCGCGCGTTGGAGTTCTCGTCTTGCACCCTTGGCGGGCGAAATTCCCGCCAGCGTTTGGTCGGCAACGAAGCGGACCAATACGTCGAAAAAAGAGGGCCGCGCGGGCTCATTGGTATACTTCTTCCAAACCTCATCTAGATTTGACAAATCGATTTCGAACGCCAGATTGCCGGCCTCGGAGCCACCATGGGCATTGAGCCTATAGAGCAGCCATTCGATGAGTTTTGTTTTGCCCATCCCTGCATCGGAGACGACGCATAAGCGGTTGAGGGAAATCGTATCGGGGACCGGATGCTTGGTCGGTTCGTTGCAATGGACTTGATCGCTTCGAATTTCCCGATCGAGGATCGAATTGCGCTCGAGGATTTCGTGCCAGAATTTCTCGAGGTCTTCTTCTTTAAGGGTACGCTCCTTGAGATACACCTGCTGTGGATCCAGACCGGTGGTATCCATCGCAAACTGCTGTGTCCGCCGCATGGGACGCAGCAGTTGCGGATCGAGGCAAGCACGTCTTTGGTCTGGGTCCTTGCTGGACAAAAGACTCAGGACCTGGTCGTGGATGAAACAAGGGAGTGGCATACAGTTCCATTAATGTGACAAACTAGCTTGGCGATTCTGCCAAAAAATGATAAATACTCTCGAGAAGCAAAACTTGATCCTCTTGTTCGATTGGGGGATCCTGTTCCAAGAAATGGGCAAGTAGCTTCAATAGGTTTCTAGCTTTTTTTCGTGTGGTATCTTTTGAGATCAGAGTCTGATCGAACCAAGTGTTCCCCTCGCAGTCAAAGATACGGACGAGAATCTCCGTATTCGTCTCCTTGATCGCAACTAACAATACTCCTTCACTAGGCAGATTTTTGGATGACCTAAGCGGAATCAGCTCTAACGCGATCTCTGCATACAAGTCGTATTTATTGCTACCATGGAACTGCTTTTTCGAATTAGCGTGGAGAGAACCACTGTATCGATCAAGAACATCGACGTCCTGCCCTTTTTTGGAGCGATTCAAACAATTGATTAAGTCCCGATAGATATAGCTGATATTAAATTCAAGTGGTTTACCTTTGAGATCTATTTGTTCTTTACGCAACCCCGCCATCGCTTGCCGGATCGAGCAAGCCATCAATTCGGGCGCTAGCTCCTTGACTTTCTGCTTGATCGGCACTTTCCTGTCACGATCTTTCGTGAATCCCAAAGTGCCATCGCTGGTGTATTTCAGCAAATCCTGCACGGTCTGAGAGCTCCACAGGGCCTGATATATCGATTCAGGATCCGAGCAGATACCGTAGAGGGATATTGCTTTGTTACCTGGGGATTTCGCTTGACGATGGACCGAGGCGACATTCGGCAGGAAAACGCTCGCCGTATACACTTTGTTCGTTGTCACCCCGTAGTCGAATGGCAAGGCTTCCATCCAATCAATGAATTGCAAACTATCGTTGAAAAAAAGACCTTCCATACGCTTGTAGATTGACGAGACTCCGCCACGGTTTCTGTTTTTAAATGGGACCCAAAATCCAACAAGCGAAGAGTATGGAAATTCGGCTAGTGTCAGATTCTCCTTGGCTGATGTAAGGTCGGATTCACTTTTGACTTTGATCGCAAGACGGTTCCAGCGGATGGTTTTTCTCCTACGGCCATTTTGGTCATTCAGCATGAACTGGAACTCATGAGGATCATCTCTAGTTTGAGTCGCCGGCACTTCCTCGCCGTAGCAGATCTGACCATCTTTCTCTTGAATCCGAGTTAGAGTAACTTCTTTATCCAACGCATCTTCGCCGATTGGACCGGCGGCATGCCTATCGTTTTCCCCTTCAATGAAATCGACGATTCCCCATCCCATAGCGGATGATCCTTTCTTGTAAATATTAGATAACGACTAATTGTTTTCTTGGTAATCACTTGGGACGAATTTTCCATCGTATTCGATTGAACCTGAGTTGATTCCATGGACATAAGCCCATTGGCCAAACCACGATTCAGCGATCGTTTTGTTCCAGTTGGTTCCGCCCAATGCGATTTCATGCAAAACCGTATCAATGGTTACCTGTTTGAATTTTATTGTGGAATTTTCGATACTCATCAACCACTCCACAATGCGTGTGCTTGGGGTATAAAGGGAATTGCCCGCACCTTTCCCGCCATCGGTAGCGACACCAAATACGCCGCTAAAAAGGAATTCTCGCAATAGTAGTGGTGATCCACTGTAACCCTTTTCGGGAGCTCCCTCCAATTGGATTCTGCTCCCCGCAGAGAGATGTTTCCCGGTGACACTTATCCAATCGCTATTACTGCCCCCGAAACAACCAACATTCCCCGGCAGGAGTTTCTCAAGAATTTGTTCCGATGCGTTACCAACAAGAGGTACATAAGAGTTATCGGTTATAGGACTAGCCAGTTTTAGCACCTCAAGATCGAGTGTTGAGTCCTGGTAATCATCGTTTTCTAGTCTGCGAGCGATGGGTGCCGGTTTTCCATCGATAACGGACGAACCAAGGTAGATCTTGCTAGTGCCAAAAACTTCAGCAACATGATTGCAAGTTAAAATATGGTTTTCATCGAGTAAGATCCCAGTACCCTTTGGATCATTTCCAACAGGATCTGTGGAGAGTGTGAAAACCCAAGTTCTTAGTTCTTTTTTTTGTTCGTCAGATAGCATAGGAATTTGGGGCAAAACGAAGCGTAGCGATCGGTCAAGGCCGTGATTATCCGGTATCCGAGGGTGAGGTGCAACGAACCCTCCTGGAGTAGGCTTAGTATTTTACAGAAATAGCAACTAAAACCCCATGTAGGTTTGTCTGGTGGCTTTTGTCCAAGTGTGCGTGTAAAATTCGAGGGCGAGAACAGTTTCCGGCTCCCATTAGGATGGCTATGTATTCGCTCGATCGTTCATGCTTCATCGACAACCAGCGTCTCTACGTCCTGCGACCCTCCGATGGACGCACGCTCTCCCTCAAGCAAGCGTTATCGTTGAGGGGACTTCCCGAGTACGAAGCGGTGAACAGGCCGTATGGAAAGTGGGATCGCGATGTGGAAAAAAGGGAGTTTTGGAAAACGATCGACAATAGCCATGGCAGAGCGGAGTTCCTGAAATTCCTCGGAGGGCACGCCGACTCGCTGCCGAACGAACGGCGGTTGATGTGTATCACCTCGTCTGCCGGGATTGGCAAATCGATCGCGCTCGAACAAGCCCGCTTCCTACGCAGCCAACTGCCGGGTCATGTTGTTCTGTACTACCACCTGAGCGGGTTTCCGAACTCGGTCGACTCCTTTTGGGGGCGAGGTTCCGGCGATGCAACGCACGAGTCGGTGTTCAAGAGAATTGACAAGCAACTGTCAGCATCCCAATCCAGACGAACCCTCCCTAAAGCATACTATTCTGGAATTGAGGCATGGCTTACTCGTCAAATGTCCCTTGGCCAAGTGACCTTGTTCATCGACGGGCTCGATGAGGTTGACAGTTCCAATGCGGGGCCTCGCGCTGCGGCGATAAAATCGATCTTAGAGGAACATCCAAATCTTCATTGCATGGTCGCCGGTCGGCCTTATGCGATCACCGATACCTATTGGAACACGATTTTCGGAAAGGAATCCGAGCCGGGCTTTGAGGACCATTCCTCAGATTGGACGTTCTGTTGCGTCGGCCTGTTCGATCAAAAGCAGATCGAACGATCGCTGGGACCAACGCGTGCAAAACGGATCCAAGAGTTGGCTGGTGAGTTGGAACTGACACCACGTACCATCGAGGTCCTCAGAAGCCTCCCCGACGAGAGCTTTGCACGCATCAACAATCTTTGCGATGTGTATTGGGAGTCCCTACCAAGAACCTTTGAGGAGGATGTGCTCAAGAAGAACAAAGGGAGCGTCACTCCGAACGTAGGGGGTATCCAAATCGATACGTTCATCGAATACGCCTGCGCCTTGGCCATCACCATGTTTCTTGAGACGAAACGTGAGGTGCAATACCGTGACATCGCCGACGATCTTTTGACGCGTCTGAGAACGATCCCGAAATGGCAGGGGGATTCGGCGGAGTCGCTCGACAAACGTCGCGAATCGATCGAGGCGCTGAACGCCGGTGCGATCGAGTTCCGCTTATTCAACCGAATTGACACCCTGGTTTCATGGCGCGACAACACCCTTCGAGATTTCTTTGCGGCCCTTTGGATGGTTCGCTACAGCAACGATGCCGAACTCAAGCATTTGATCGAAACCATTCCAGCGCGGCCAAGGGAGCCTGATGATAATGAAGTTTGGGAGTTCATCGCAAGCATGCCGGTTGGGGCCATGGTGGCCGGCCCCAAGAGTGAACGCTGCATGCGATGGCTGCACCTCGCCGAAGCGGTCTTCAAGCAACCAAAGAAGCATCCACGCCCCACTCAATTGATGTGGTACGCTTGGCCAAGGCTGGTGGAACTCACGGCGAAGAATCCCGAAATCAATGTTTCTGCCGAAATACCAAAAAGTGCCCAATCGATTCGAGAGCGGTTTTTAGCGGAATTTAAGGCACTAGGTAAAACGCAAGAGTCGGCACTGATCATTGACGAAGACTTGATCTTCATTCCGATCGAACCGCTTGATAATGGATCATGGAATGTCGCGGTCGGCCATCCTGACGAAGTGGACAATCAGCCAAGAAAGATAGAACTCGAAGGACCCTATTCAGTATCCAAGTTTCCGATCACCCGACGGCTCTATCAGTTGTTTGATGGAAATCACGACGTCCATTACCGAGAGGATTTTGAGAAATACTGCTTGGAACAGCGATGCCCTGTTATCTGCATGAACTGGTACGATGCACAAATTTTTGCAATATGGTGCAAGAGTCGACTGCTTAATGAATGGGAGTGGGAATACGCGTGCCGAGCGAATCGAAAGGACGCGGATCATCAGAAATTACACCATTTGCGGGTGGATCCGATCGATGATGAAGCACGAGAAAAGGTTGCGTGGATCAATAAAAACAGCCAAAACCACACATGGCCAGTCGATACGAAAACAGATCAGTCGCATACGAATTCCCTTGGTCTCGTGGACATGCTGGGGAACGTCTGGGAGTGGACCGAAGGCGTTTACGAGGTGGGCGGAGTTCTCCGGGTGTTGCGGGGCGGCTCGTTCGATCTCAGTGGACGGTACGCTTCGGCGTCGTATCGCGATCTCGATGATCCTACGGATCCGTTCGTCTTTAGCGGGTTTCGCGTTGCCAGGGCTCCGGAAGGAAAATCTTGAGCTTTTACCCTTGTCTGCCAGTAGCATGGGCCTCCGAGCCCGTGCGTCGCTTTACCACTATTCGCGCACGGCCTCGGAGGACCGTGCTACGACGTTAGGTCAACATCCACCTGTAGCATTGGCCTTTGCCCGTGCGTTTCTTTATCGCTATTCTCGCACGGCCTCGGAGGACCGTGCTACGACGTTAGGTCAACATCCACCTGTAGCATTGGCCTCTGAGCCCGTGCGTTGTTTTATCGCTATTCGCGCACGGCCTCGGAGGGCCTTGCGACGACGCTAGGTCAACCTCCCCCCGTAGCATGGGCCTCTGAGCCCGTGCGTTTCTTTACCACTATTAGCGCACGGCCTCGGAGGACCGTGCTACAGAGTATTTTGAACCTAAAAACCAATTTTTTCCACTAAGCCAGTAAAATTACAAAAAGAGGAAGGTTTTTGAAAGTATACGATTCAAGTGCATCCTTGAAATAGGAGTTCGATTGTGCACGACAATGACACTTGGAACCTTGACCCTCCACCGGATTTTCAAGGTTTTCGCCAAGATCTACCGATGAGTGTCTACCTGCGGAACCTGCCCCATTGGAGGCAACAAGGAGCAACGTATTTCGTGACCTTTCGGCTTGCCGACTCCATCCCCAGTGACTACCTCGAATTTCTCGTGCGGTTGCGAACAGATTGGTTAGCCAGAAATCCTCCACCCCAAAGTAAGCCGGCTTTGGATCATTTGGGTCGAATGCTCTTCGAACGCATTGAATATTGGCTAGATTAGGGAATGGGAAGTTGTTTATTGCAACAAGATCCAATTTCGCAAATCGTTCACGATTCGCTTCAGCATTTTCATGGTGTTCGCTATGAACTTGGCGCAAGCGTCATCATGTCGAATCATGTACATTGCATCCTACGCCCACTGCAAGCATCGGAAATCGAGTTGGAGGTCATGCTTGGAAGTTGTAAAGAGTTTACCGCCAAAAAAATCAACAGGTTTCTTGAGCAGTCCGGTACGGTCTGGCAACAAGAGAGTTTTGACCGCATCATCCGAGACGCAGAGCACCTTTGGCGATGCTTGCAATACATCGGCAAGAATCCGTTAAAAGTAGGTCGAACCTGTGAGTCCTGTCGCTTATGGGTGAACCCTGACTGGGAGAAGCTCGGTTGGCGGTTTGTTTGCTAGCTTCTTGAACTCGATTGCAATACACCAATCAGTCCGTCGACAGGTAGCATGGGCCTCCGAGCCCGTGCGACGCTTTGTTACTATTCGCGCACGGCCTCGGAGGACGTTGTACGGTGGGAACCGTGCTATGGCGGCGGAATGCTTTATTGCATCCGCAACAATGGTGGGGAATAGACATGCAAGGTGATCAGATCGTCGTCTTGACAGTTCTCGATCTTGTGAGCGTAGCTCCCAGGTGTCACGGACATCGAGCCTGCAGGTCGCTCGTCGATCGCAAGTGGCAACCGCGAAACCGTACTAAAAACTGTCTCGGTCGCTTGGCCCGCAAGGACCACCATGCCGCAATTGCTCGAGCGATGATCGTGCACCGCAGATCCTTGGCTTGGACGCCAACAAAGGATCAGTACCTGAGCGTGCGGCAGGTCGATTACCAAGTTCCTTTTGTAGGTGTCCGGGTCGAACCGGATGAAGGCTTGCGCATCGGCGAGGACTTGGCGATGATCGATCTTCGCAAGAAGTTCGGTCATCGACTCGGTGCTCAGCGCTGTGCCGTTGCGAATGAGTTCGCAGAGCGTGGCCAAATTCAGGCGGGAAACCTCAGAATTCTTCATGGATATATCTCCGAATCAGAGAGCATGTAGCGCGGCTTGGCCGGCTACGAAACACCTCGGAGGACGCTCCTCCGAACGTGATGCACTGCCGATTCCCCACTCGGAGAGATGAGAAAAAACTGGAAATCAGAAAGTTCCTTCGGTGGTGTCTCTCTGCCCGTATCATGGGCCTGTGGCCCGTGACCGGCTGCTCAACACGCTGGACGCACGGCCTCGGAGGGCCATGCTACGGGTGTTACGGTTGTGGCTCTCTGCCCGTATCATGGGCCTGCGGCCCGTGACCGGCTGTTCAACACGCTGGACGCACGGCCTCGGAGGGCCATGCTACAA
>Ga0208487_1000457_pt1 | contig 9749 bp, 11 predicted proteins | sample LakMenEpi21Sep12_FD_150723 | JGI IMG/M metagenome (GOLD analysis project Ga0208487, IMG submission 150723) | Freshwater microbial communities from Lake Mendota, WI - 21SEP2012 deep hole epilimnion (SPAdes) | ecosystem: Environmental > Aquatic > Freshwater > Lake > Epilimnion/Euphotic zone ...
TTGATAACTATCTTCCAGCAGGTATTACTCCTGGTCAGTTTGGCATTCTTCTTGCTTATCCTGCTATTGGTAAGTCTTGGCTTGCACTTTTTATGGCTGTTCAAGCATGGAAAAACGGAAGAAGACCACTAGTTATATCTCTTGAAATGACGGAGACTGAAGTTAGAAATCGTGTATATACAATTATGGGTCAAGGAATGTTTTCACATAGAAAGTTAAGTTCTGGAGAAGTTGATCCAGACTCTTTAAAACTTTGGGCAGATCAACATATAAAAAATATGCCACCATTTCACATTGTTTCAAATGATGGGGTAGGAGAATTATCTACTTCTGTATTAAGAGGAAAGATAGATCAATACTCACCAGACATAGTATTTGTAGATTATATTCAATTGATGCAATCAAATGTTCCAACTGAAAATGAAGTTGTAAAAATTAAAAGTATTTCAAGAGAGTTAAAGGTATTGGCTATATCTGCACAGGTTCCTATTGTTGCTATTGCCTCTGCTACTCCAGATGATGCTACTGATATGAACAGTGTGCCATCTCTTGGTCAGGTTGCTTGGTCAAAGCAGTTGGCTTATGATGCTGACTGGGTTTTGGCATTGGGTCGTGCTCAGGGTACTACAATTCTAGAATGTGCTTTTAGAAAGAATAGGCATGGGTTTTGTGGAGATTTTATGATAGATGTTGACTTTGATTCTGGAAGATTTATATATAAGGATTTTGAAGACAAATCATAATCTAACTATATAATTATTACATGTATAGTCATAAGTCAATAAAAAAATTTGACCTTGAAGGCGAGATCCATGATGATTCTCAAATTGTTAGGTTAAAACAGCAATACATATTTATGCTTGAGTCCGCTATGAGAAATAACGGATACGTTCCTAGATATGATATTGACACAGACTTTACATTGTCGTATAATGGTAAAGCATTCAATTTTAGATTATCAGTTTATGGGGTACATGTTGGTAAGGATAGGGCAAAGTGTATAGCAGGAATAGACAAAAACAACCCAGTAATGTTACCTACTACTCAGAAGAACAAGTCAAGCGAAGTCTTATAGCCGCTGGCATAGATATTCAATACGAACTAGACAATGACTTAATGATTTTTTGTCCCTTTCATAATAACTATAGATCTCCAGCAGGAGAGGTTTCAAAAGAGACAGGAATATTTTGGTGTTTTTCTTGTCAGGAATCTAAAAATTTAATAGAAGTTATTATGCAGATTAGTAAAAAATCTTATTTTGAAGTAATGAGATTGATAGATTCAAAAGCAGATAGTAGAAATCTTATAGATCAAATATCAAGTACCCTTGAAAAAACAAACACTTTTATACAATATGATTTAGAAGTAATAGAAAGATTACATGAAAATGTTTTTACAAATGTTAGGGCTATGAAATATTTTAACGACAGAGGCATAAATAAAGATAGTATTGATAGATATAAGTTAGGATATTCAACAAATCAAGATATGGTAATTATCCCAGTACATTCACCAGATGGAATATGTCTAGGTTTTGTTGGAAGGTCAATAGAAGGAAAAAGATTTAAAAACTCAGTAGATCTTCCTAAAAGTAAAACTTTGTTTAACCTATTTAGAAATAAAAGAGTAGATAAGATATTTGTTGTTGAGTCATCGTTTGATGCTATTAGACTAGAACAGGTCGGTGCTCATGCAGTTGCTACTTTAGGTGCAACAATATCTAAAGAACAAAGAAAACTATTAAAACAATATTTTAATCAAGTTATTGCATTAGGTGATAATGACGATGCTGGAACTAATATGTCTAACAAACTAATAACCGATCTTGGATCTAGTAGATGTGTAGTAGCAAAACTTCCAAATGGTGTTAAAGATGTGTCTGATTTGTCTGATAAAGAATTAAAAGATTTTGTTTTAGGGTTTGACAATATAGTCATGTCAATGCTACAATAAGGTAAGTCCATTTACAGGACAAACACTAAGGAGAAATATGGCAATTATAAGAGGGTTAAAAAATATAGAAGCAATTGTTGATAAACCAAAATATGATAACAATGGTCCAAAAATTAAGTGGTTAAAACTTGATGATGGACAAAGTGTACAAATTAGGTTCGTTGCAGAATTAGATGCAGACTCACCACATTATGAAGAAAAGCGTGGATTAAGTCTTGTTGTAAAAGAACACACAAATCCAAAAGACTATAAGCGTAAGGCTATAGACACTGTTGACACAGAGGGTAGAGACTGGGCAGAAGAAATGCACAGAAAAGATCCAAAGGCTGGATGGGGTGGACGTTTAAGGTTTTACACAAGCGTTCTAGTAGATGATGCAATTAACGAACCATATGTTGCAATCTGGAGTATGGGAGTTGCTAAGTCAGCAACATTTAATACTATCAGAGAATATGCTTCAGAGTCACAAAGTCTATCAAATATGACTTGGAAACTAAAGCGTAGTGGCAAGGGTACAGAAACTACATATACTCTTATTCCACTTAAGCAAGATGCAGAACCATTTGACTGGTCAAAATATGAATTTCCAAATATTGAAAATGCATTAAGAAAAGTTCCTTATGCAGAACAAGAAGCATTTTATTTGGGCTTTGATAATCCAGCAACATCTGCAGCAGCAGAGTGGTAAGAGAAAGATAATCTGAAGGGCTATGGTTTGAATTACGTTCCACTACACGTTCATACACACTATTCATTAATGGATGGTGTTGCAACTCCAGAAGAGTATTGCAAACGTGCAAAACAAAACGGCATGACAGCCATAGCCATTACAGATCATGGTGCACTATCTGGACATCGTCCAATGTATCGTGCAGCAAAAGCCGAGGGTATAAAGCCAATTCTTGGTATAGAAGGATATATTACTCATGATAGATTTGATAGAAGAGATAAAGCAGAAAGAGGAGATAATCCCTTAGACTTGGTTTATAACCACATTGTTATTCTTGCTAAGAATCAACAAGGATTAGAAAACTTAAATAGATTAAATGAAATAGGTTGGACAGAAGGGTTTTATAAAAAACCTAGAATTGATTTTGAAGTATTAGAAAAATATAAAGATGGTTTGATTGTTTTATCAGCCTGTATGTCTGGATTAATTGCTAAAGCGTTAGAGCATAAAGAATATGCAGAAGCAAAAAGATTATTAACTTGGTTTAAAAATACATTTGGTGATGATTTCTATGTAGAGGTTATGCCACATAATTCAAAAGAATTAAATAATGAACTACTTGAGATTGCAGACAGCATGGACATTAAATCTGTTGTTACGCCAGACTGTCATCATTCTACAGTTGATCAAAAGGTTGTTCAAGAAATTATGCTTCTTTTAAATACACATGCAAAACTTGATAAAGAAGCAAGGTTTGAAAAATCTCAAAAGATAGATGATATTATGAAACGTCTTGACTACCTGTATGGTGCAGATAGACCTATGTCATTTAGATCATTTGATATTCATCTTCTTTCATATGAAGAGATGAAACAACAGATGAATATGCAGGGTATAAAGAGAGAAGATATCTATACTAATTCACTAGAGATAGCAGATAAGATAGAAGAATATGATATTAAATCTGGATTAGACTTACTACCAACAAAAATAGATGACCCTCATATGGGCTTAGTAGATTTGGTATTAAAAGGTTTAACTGAAAAAGGTTTATATGATAAGCCAGAATATAGAGAAAGAATGCAAGAAGAGTTAGATATTATTAAAGATAAAAACTTTTCCCCATATTTTTTGATTGTAAGCAATATGCTTAATTGGGCAAAGAGTCAAGGAATTCTAGTAGGACCTGGCCGTGGTTCAGCAGCAGGATCTTTAGTTTGCTACGCACTTGGAATCACAGATGTTGATCCACTTAAATATGGTTTATTGTTTTTTAGATTTGTTAATCCAGAACGTAATGATTTTCCAGATATTGATTCCGATATTGCTGACTCAAGACGTGATGAGTTAAAGGGATATTTAGAAGAAGAGTATAAAAACGTTGCATCTATTGCTACATTTTTAGAGTTTAGAGGAAAAGGAATTGTTAGAGATGTTTCTAGAGCATTTAACATACCTTTATCTGATGTAAATAAAGTTTTAAAAAATGTAGATGATTGGGATGAATTTACCTCAAGTAAAAATGCACAATGGTTTAGAATGAAGTATCCAGAAGTAGTTAAGTATGGAGAGCAACTTCGTGGACGTATTCGTGGGACTGGTATTCATGCTGCTGGTGTTGTAACTGCAAAAGACTCTATCTTTAAATACGCACCTATGGAAACTAGAGTGGCACCAGGAAGTAAGGATCGTATACCAGTTGTTGCTGTAGATATGAACGAAGCAGCAGATATTGGATTGATTAAACTAGATGTTCTAGGACTAAAAACATTAACTGTTATTGATGAAACAATTAAAACTATTAAACAAAGACACAAGGTAGATATTAAATTAAATAGTATTGATCTTAATGATAAAAAAGTTTATGAAATGCTTTCAGATGGAAGAACAAAGGGGGTCTTTCAATGTGAAGCAACTCCATATACAAACTTACTAGTAAAAATGGGTGTGTCTAACCTAGACGAATTAGCAGCATCTAACGCACTTGTAAGACCAGGTGCTATGAATACTATTGGTAAAACATATCTTGCAAGAAAGCATGGAAAAACAATTACAGAATATATTCATCCTATTATGCAAGAGTTTACAAAAGATACATATGGTTGTGTTTTATATCAAGAGCAGGTTATGCAGGCTTGCGTTTATCTTGGTGGAATGAGTATGGCAGAAGCAGATAAGGTTAGAAAGATTATTGGTAAAAAGAAAGATGCTAAAGAATTTGACGAGTTTAAGGATAGATTCGTAGTTGGTGCATCAAAACATGTTACCCCATTTAAAGCAGAGGCCCTATGGCATGATTTTGAGGCTCACGCAGGCTACTCCTTTAACAAGTCACATGCCGTTGCTTATTCAATGCTTTCATATTGGACTGCATGGTTAAAATATTATTATCCAATTGAGTTTATGTATTGTTTGTTAAAAAATGAACAAGACAAAGATGCAAGAACAGAATATTTAATTGAAGCAAAAAAAATGGGTATATCGGTAAAACTTCCACACGTTAATGAATCAGATTCTGATTTTACAATTGAGGGTAAGGGAATTCGTGTTGGACTATCTTCAATTAAATGGATATCAGATCTAGTTGCGTCAAAAATCATAGCACGCAGACCATATACTTCTTATGAAGAGTTTACAAGTCTTGCTTCTAAAAAAGGAAGTTCAATTAACATTAGAGCAGTTCAGGCTTTAAACGCTATTGGTGCTTTAGCATTTCCAGATAACTTAAGACAAGAAAGTGTTGTAAAAGAAAATCTTTATGAATACTTAAACCTTCCAGAGTTTACGACAAGTGTTCCACCGCACTATTACGCTTATATAGATGATATTGAAGATTTTGATGAAACAGATGTTCACATTATTATGGGTGTTGTCAAAAATATTAAACGTGGCAAGGGATGGTCAAGAATAGAAATAATGGATGCTACAGGAATGCTTGGAGTATTTGATGAAGAAGATACTAAAATAGAGCAAGGCAAGACTTATTTATTTTTAGTTGGAGCAAATAGAATTAGTGAAGCAATTATTATAGATGAAATAAAAAACTTTACAACAAATAGTTTGGTTAAATTTTTAAACTATAAATCTTTACCTTATAGCGGAGAAGAGTATTATGTGCTATCATTTAAGCCTAGGGTAACTAAGGCTGGAAAGAAGATGGCTCATATGATAGTTGCAAACTCTGATCGTGAAATGAAACCTATTATAGTTTTCCCTCGACAATTTTCTGAGGGTTATATGAAATGCGAGCCAGGAACTGCTGTTAAAATGACTTTTGGAAAGTCTGAAGATGGTTCCCTAATACTGAATGAGGTAAGTAAATAGTGTCAATACAGATAGAAGAGTTTTTATCACAACTAGATCCTAGTTTAAGAAAAAGATTAAGTAATGCTACAGACGTTGAAGTCATAAAACAAAAAACACCAAGCATTAGTCTTAATAATGCACTCAAGGGTGGATTTGCTTATGGTAGACAAGTCTTAGTTTGGGGAAATAAATCTGCTGGTAAGTCATCATTTTGTTTACAAATGATTGGTGAGGCACAAAAAGAAGGAAAGTTGTGTGCATGGATAGATGCAGAGCAATCATTTGATCCAGACTGGGCTAAAAAACTTGGGGTAGATACGGATAAATTAATATACTCTGCTGCTAAGACTATTAATGATATGGTTGATGTTGCTACTCAACTAATGAAAGCAAAGGTAGATATATTAGTAGTTGATTCTATATCTGCATTATTACCTGCTATTTATTTTGAAAAAGACTCTAATGAATTAAAGGCTCTTGAAAATACCAAACAAATTGGTGCAGAAGCAAAAGATATGACTAATGCTGTAAAGATGCTTAACTATGCAAATAATCAAGATGGTCAAACACTATTAGTATTAATATCACAATTAAGAAATAACATTGGTGCGATGTATGCTTCCCATATGCCAACTGGAGGATTAGCAGTTAAGTTTTTCTCAAGCACAGTAGTTAAGTTGTGGTCAAGTGATTCAGATAACAATGCTCTTAAATCAAAAATTACTGTAGGAGATAAACTTATAGAAGGAAAAGTTGGAAGAAAAGTAAACTGGCATATTGATTTCAACAAAACTGGACCAGGATTTCTTTCTGGAGAATATGATTTTTATTTTGATGGAGATACCATTGGAGTAGATAAGGTAGCAGATCTTGTAGACACTGCAGAACTTTTGGGCACAATTGAAAAAGGTGGTGCCTGGTATACAGTTCTAGGTGAAAGATTGCAGGGTAGAGCAAAAGTAATTGAATACCTAAAAGAAAATCCAGAGAAACTAAAAGAACTTGAATCAACAATCAACAAGTAACTATACTTTATATCCTGGCAAATTTGTTTGTCATACATGTAAAGAAATAGTAGCACAGGCAAGAATGTATATAGAAAAAGGAGATCTTACTTGGATGTGTACTAAAAAACATATGTCTAAAGTAACTTTTCCACAAAGAGGGTATTAATGAGTGAGCGTTCTGAACTAAAACGTATTGGTGCTAAGCCACACGTTAATTCAGGTAGGGGACCAGTCAAGGCTGACGGATCATTGGATGACTTCGTAGTAGATGTCAAAGAGTATTCTAAATCCTATTCCGTTAGCCAAGACTCATGGGCTAAGATTGTGTCAGATACAATGAAGGTAGATAGAAAAAAAGACCCAGCATTAATGGTTGTTCTTGGAGAGGGAAATAAAAAAGTAAGACTTGCTATAATTGAATGGGAAGTATTTGAACAGTTAAGAGAGAAGAACTAATGGAAACTACAGTAGATTTATTAAATAGACTTACAGAGTTTAATGAGATGTCAGATTTTATGAAAGATGAAGAGTTTGAAAAGACTCTTGGTATAGTTGCAAAATTAATAATTAATCCAGATGTGCCAGCAGCAAAGGCTACGCTTTTAATTACACAACTACAAGCATACTCTGCTAAGTTTGCAATGATGGCTGCTTGGTATTCTCATGTTAAAAAAGACGATAGGGCAAAAAAGAATATGTACTATGCAATAAGAGAAGCAACCGACAAACTGGTCGATGCCCTTAAATATAGCGTAAGGAATTTTTAATGACAAAAGCATTAATAAAAAAAATGGTTAAAAAAGAACCTAACACTATTGACTTTTCTATTATAGAAAAAGAAATTGTAGAAGGTCACGTTAGGGTTTATGGAACGAATAAGTTTATGACTAAAAAAACTTTTGCACCATCCTCATTGGTATACGGAAATGGAATGTGTCCTAGATATTGGTATCTTGCCTTTGAAGGAAATGAGTTTGAAAATAAAACTGATGGAACATCTTTTGCAAATATGAATGCTGGAACAGATGCACATACAAGAATAATTGAAAATGTATTAAAAGACTCTGAAATTGTAGAATGGTATGAGCAATATGTAACATGTGATGATCCACCAATCAATGGAAAGATGGACGCCTTACTTAAAATTGATGATAATCTTGTAGCGTTTGAATTAAAAACAGCCAAAGATGAAGGTTTTAATTATCACAAGGCTAAAAATAGTGCTAGCAGATATCATATAGAACAAGTATTAATTTATATGAAGATATTGAATTTAAAGTATGGGGCTATTGTTTATGAAAATAAAAATACTTTTGAAATATTATCTATACCTATAGTAGTAAATGAAAAACATGTAGAGTTTATTAACTACCTATTTGATTGGATGCGTAGAGTTAAAAAAGCATTTGATGAAAAGCAGTTGCCAGAAAGAGGATATAGAAAAGATTCTAAGATATGTAAATCTTGTCCTTTAGAAAAAGTATGTGATTCAAAAGATAAGGGTGTAATTAAAATCGAAAGAAGGAAAGAACTTGAATGATAAAATATTGCGAATGGTGCGATGATTCTTTTGATACAAAAAATAAAAATCAAATCTATTGTGATCCAAAATGTAGAGCGATTGCTACAAAGAAAAAGATTGCTCAAAGATATAAACTTAATAAATCAAAAGAAAAAATGGGTAAAACAAAAAAATGTGCTGGGGGATGTACCACTATGATTAGTGTATATAGTGATTCAAAGTTTTGTGATGTTTGTTTAGTGGATATCAAAAAAACAGAAAGATTTATTAAAGATTTGAGGAATTTATTTAATTATGAGCAAAAGTAAATTAAGGTATATAGGAAATCCAAAAACTATTTTAGCAATTGATGCGTCAACAAATTCTATGGCATTTTCTTTATTTACAGATAGAAAGTTAGTAAAGTATGGCAAGGTAAATTTTTATGGAAACCATGTTTATGAAAGAACTGGTGATGCAACTAAAAAGATTAGTGAATTTTTAAAAGATTATAATATTGATGCAATAGTAGTTGAGTCTGCTATATTTACAAACTCTCAAAATACAGCCATAACTTTATCTTTAGTTCAAGGAGCAATACTTGGTGCAAGTCAAATGTACAATAAGTCACCAATAGTTTCATGCTCTCCAGTTTCTTGGCAGTCATGGATTGGAAACGGTAGACTTAAAAAAGAAGAAAAACAAGCAATTAAAGATCTTCATGGAGAAGAAAAGTCTTATTCGTTTTATAAATCAAAAGAGAGAGAATTTAGAAAATTAAGAACTATAAAAAAGATAAACATGGAATTTGATCTTACAGTAAATGATGATGATGTTGCTGATGCTGTTGCTATAGGATGGTATGCATCAGAAAATTGGCATAAGTTAGTAGATCAGCCTCATAATCTTGACAAGGGAAATAGGAAATGATAAAATGAAGTTATATACAAGTGAAGCCTGGCTTAAGAAAAGGTATCAAGTTGACAAGAAAAGTCCTGAGCAAATTGCTAAAGAATGCGGAGCATCTGTTGAAACTATATACGTATATCTTGCCAAGTTTGGTCTTAGAAAGTCAAAAAGGTAAATATGGCAGATTATAAGTATCCAGATTTTGAAAAACAACTTGAAGATCGTATGAAGTTTATTCGTGATATCTCAACCCAAGCACCTGCTGGTAGAAAGATATTAGATGAATGTCTTGATATAGCAGAATTACTTATTAAAAAGAATAACTCTTATGGTAGTTCATATAGTCATCCTATTAACATATTCAGTAAATCTACCCCAAAAGAACAAATTTATATCCGTATTG
>Ga0208487_1000471_pt1 | contig 9540 bp, 10 predicted proteins | sample LakMenEpi21Sep12_FD_150723 | JGI IMG/M metagenome (GOLD analysis project Ga0208487, IMG submission 150723) | Freshwater microbial communities from Lake Mendota, WI - 21SEP2012 deep hole epilimnion (SPAdes) | ecosystem: Environmental > Aquatic > Freshwater > Lake > Epilimnion/Euphotic zone ...
ATCCCTTACTCGGAGTGGTTAAATAGGATGTGGCTAGAGAGTTGGATTTAAACTACTCGTTTACCGCTCTATCCTCATCTAATTCAGTAATTTGCGATTGATCAAATAAGTCATCGTCTCGACCAGATAATGCTTTAACTCTTTCTTGTTCAGCACTCCATTGGCCTGGTGTAGTTAAATCTATGGTGCGCCTACTTGGAATGGCTTTTGGTGCTGTTGTATAAACCGGCTTTGGCACAGTTGTTGGCTGCCAACCTTTTCGTTCTTTTGGCACAACAATTACGCCAGTAATCTCCGGGCGCTCAGAAAATGGAATCCAATGATCATTGGATTTACCTTCGGTGACTTCTTGGGTAATTATTTCAGTTGGAATTTTTCTATTTGTAATCTTTTCAAGAGCGGCTAATCTGCGCGCCCGAAGTTGGGATGCGACAACTTGTTTTCTAACATTTACAAAGTAAATAAGTAAAGCTGTTAGTGGAATTAAAGTTGTACTCAATGCTAGAAAACCAACAAATGCAAAAACGTTTGAGAATAAATAAATTGAAAATAAAGAAGTAAAAATTAATTTGCGGCGAAGGAATATTTTATTTTTCTCTTCAATATTTATTTCATACTTTATATTTTTATTATTATCCGCCACAACCTGCATTGCATTTTTATATCGTTCAATTGCTTTTCCAGAGCTCTCTTCATGTCTACTAATCCATTGGGGTAGGAAATAGGCAGCCCACATGCCAATGATGACTAAATAGATAAAACCTGAACTCATAAAGCACAACAATAAATGTCAGGTTGAGGATTTTGGGGTAATTAATAGGGTATGTCCTAATTTAATTTTATTTTATTTCTGGGTTCTCTCTAACAAAAGTTATGTGATCTCGCCAATCCCCAGCGATGTGTAGATATTTACTACGTGATCCTTCCAGAATAAAACCAGCTTTTAATGCAACCTTTTTTGATGCCTCATTCTCTGGTCGTAAATTAATCTCAATTCTATGTAGCTTTAAATCTTCAAACCCAAACTTGGTTAATAATTTAACTGCTCTAGTTGTGTATCCCCGATTTGAATACCGTTGATCAATCCAATAACCAATATGCGCTCCGCGCATTGCACCAAAAATTATTCCACCCAAAGTAATTTGGCCAATTAAAGTTTTATTTCTGCCGTTATTAAGCCAGATGCCAAGTGAGATTGATCTAAGGGCTCGCATTTCTCGATTTAATTGCATCACCATGCCGTAGTAAGAAGGCAGTGGCGACTTGTTATCTACATTTGGCCTAGTTGCCTCCCATGGTGAAAGCCAATCTCTGTTTACTGCTCTAACTTCATCCCATAAGTGTTTATCTCTAAATTTTATCGGCTTAAGTGTTAACTCACCATCAATTAGTATCTTCAAAACTATCCCTGGTTAATCATTATTACATTTACCGAATCACCAGCGCTTAACTTTTTATCCTTTTCTCCTAAAGTTATTAGGCAATCTGCTAAGGAAAGTGTTGATATTAACTCCTGATTTTCTAATGGCTCAACACTGCCATCTGAATTAATTTTGCCTCGAATATAATTAGCCTTTTCTTGTACAGGATTAATATCTTTATTTAACTTAAGCTTCTTGGTTGCTCTATTTATCTCACTCATAGCTAACATCTTTAAGACCATTGGGCGAATAAATATCTCAGCTGATAAGAAGTTTCCAATTGGATCTCCCGGCAGGGTAACGATTGGGGTTTTATCTGGTCCAATCACTCCGTAGTTATGTTTTCCACTCTCTGCAAGATTTGGAATAATCGTAGTCATCTGGCCAAGTTGAGAAAGAACAGAGTTTATTAACTCAAAGGATTCATCGCCTGATTCACCACTTATTACAATTAAATCTGCTCTTACAAGTTGATCTTCAACAATTAATTTCAATTCCTCACTAGTTTCTGGAATTGTGTGAACCCGAAAAGCATGCGCGCCAGTCTCCTTCATCAGGGTAGTTAAAAACCAGGAGTTACTTTCAAACTCATCATCTTCATCAGCTAACTTGCTACCTGGCTCTACTAAATCATCACCGGCACTAATAATTACTACCCGTGGATGTGGTCGGCATGGCAGACGATCTAAGCCAAGTGAGGCCGCCAGCGCTATTTGAGTTGAATTAATTTTAGTGCCACTTTTTATCGCAACTTTTTCATCAAGGAGTAGATCACTTGCCATAGTTGCCCCATGCGCATCTAAAAGTGGTAAATCAAGGGCTGCCAGCGGAGTTGCCAGCTCAAGCAGACGCTCATACATCTGCGCAACTGAGAGAGTTTCTTCCATACCTAAACCCTACTTTGACCTTGCTATAAATTAAGGTAAGCACCATGGTGATTAGGGAAAATAAATCTCAACTGCGTAATAGGTTTCGACAAGAGCGAAAAGAGCGATTTGTTGAAGATAGTTGGAATCACATCCTGACAGCTACCGAAATGATACTTGCAACAAATATTGCGACCTATATCTCATATGAGTTTGAACCTGAAACTAAGGATTTAAATCAAGCTTTAATCAAATCAAATAAAAAAGTATTTTTACCAAGATTATTACCAAATAATGATCTGGAATGGGTTAATTGGAATGGCTCACAAGAATCTCTAAGTTTAAATGGCAAAGTTTGGGAGCCAGTTGGCCCTGCTATTTCTGACGTAAAGCTTGAGGTAATAATTGTGCCGGCGCTGCATGTAGATCGAGATGGCAATCGCTTAGGTCAAGGTGGTGGCTCCTACGACCGAGCTTTAGCTAGTAGTAATGCTTGGAAGATTGCATTGCTGCATAAAGGTGAGATTACTAATGAGCCGCTACCAGTTGAGCCACATGATCAAAAAGTTAGTGCGGCGGCAACACCAGAGATTATGGTTCGGTTTTAAATAGTTAAGTTATCTAAATTTCTAGCCATAACAATTCGTTGAATTTGATTTGTTCCTTCATATATCTGAGTTAGCTTGGCATCTCGCATCATTCGTTCAACTGGATAATCACTTACATATCCATACCCACCAAGTATTTGAACTGCATCAGTAGTTACCTTCATTGCAACATCGGTGGCAAAACATTTACTGGCAGCTGAGAAGAAGGTTAAGTCGCTCTCACCTCTTTCACTCTTAACCGCTGCTGCGTAGGTAAGTTGGCGAGCAGCTTCAATTTGCATAGCCATATCAGCCAACATAAATTGAATAGCTTGGAAATCAAATATGGGTTTACCAAATTGCTGGCGTTCATGGGAATACTTTTTAGCTACATCAAATGCGCCTTGAGCAATTCCTAATGCTTGAGCTGCGATGGTAATTCTGGTGTGATCTAACGTTTTCATTGCAAGTGAAAAACCTGTGCCAACCTCACCTAACCTTCGATCATCGCTTAGTTTTACATTATCAAAATAAACTTCCTTAGTTGGTGAGCCTCTAAATCCCATCTTCTTTTCATGTGCACCAAATGAAACACCAGTATCATTTTTCTCAACAATAAATGCAGTAATTCCTTTGGCACCCTTACTTAAATCAGTACTTGCTAGGACGGTATAAAACTCAGATACACCGGCATTTGAAATCCATTTTTTGCTGCCAGATAAAATCCAATTATCACCATCTTTAACCGCTTTAGTTTTCATAGCAGCAGCATCAGAGCCTGCCTCAGACTCTGATAAGCAGTAGGAAAATCCCTTTCCAGCTGCTAGTTGGGTTAAATACTTTTTCTTTTGCTCATTATTTCCAGCAATCATTAATGGCACTGAACCTAATTTATTAACCGCTGGAATTAAAGATGAAGAACCACAAACTCTTGCTACCTCTTCGATAATTATTACTGCAGCAAGTGCGTCTGCTCCTTGTCCGCCAAATTCAGTTGGTACATGAGCCGCAGCTAATCCAGCAGATTGCAATGCATCAGCTGCTTCTTGCGGATAGCGAGAGTTCTCATCAACATCATGAGCAAATGGTGCAATTTTTTTAGCGGCCAGTGATGAAACACTTTCGCGTAAATCTTGATACTCCTGCCCAAATAAAGCAGGCATATCTGAGGTAGAGGTCATGGGGTAATTCTATTCTCTAATATCTCTTTGATTTAACTCAGATAGGTACTTGTTGTATTGAGCTAACTCATCATCTTCACCCATAGCAGCGGCTCGATCAGCGGCTCGATCAATCCGATTCGCCTCTTTTTTATCCTCTCTCACCCATTGAATAAAGGTGGCAAGTAGTGCCAGCAAGATCGGGATCTCGCCCATAGCCCAACCAATTGATCCACCAAGTTTTTGATCTGCAAGTAAGTCAGTAGCCCAAGGCCGCTGTAGTTGAGCGAAATATCCACCGTCAATTAATGTCGTAGCGGACATAATTGAAATCGAGAAAAATGCATGAATACTCATTGCTGCAAAGATAATAATTATCTTCACCATATGCGGCACTTTTCTTGGTAATGGATCTATGCCGATTATGATTTGAAAAAATAAAATACCCGCTAATAAGAAGTGAAGTGACATTATAAAGTGCCCAGTATGGCCGCCCATAAGATTTCCAAATATTGGAGTGAAGTAAAGTGCAAATAATGAGCCATCAAAAATCGCTAGTGCAACCACTGGATTTGTAAATATTTTGCCAAATCTAGAGTGCAAAACTGCAATGAGAGAGCCTCTAACGCCACGTTCTTGATCATCTCTACCGATTGGCAAAGTTCTTAGCGCTAAAGTAACTGGCGCTCCTAATACAATTCCAATGGGCGCAATCATTCCAATCACCATATGAGCGGCCATATGAATTGAGAAAGAAAAGTGCGAGTACAGCCCAAGTCCACCACTAGTTGCGTAATCCACCGCGCTAACACCAAGGGCAAATGCAATAGTTCTACCAACTGGCCACTTAACACCCCGCCTGCTTAAAATAATTACACCTTTGATATATAAAGCAACAATAAATATAAGTAGTCCTAGCATTAAACCATCTGGTTCATAAGAGAATAAAAGTCGAGAAAGATTAGGCTCTGGTGGCAGTTGAATACCTGTGACAAGTAGCGCTGGGGTTGTAGTGATCTCTTTATCAGGTGGTGCAACCGTTGATAGCCAACTTCCTACAAATATGGTTCCAGCCATTATAAAAATCTCTGCCGTAACTAATCTAAAAATTGATGGATAATCTGATTTAATAATCCACCTTCTGTGAATCGCGCCAAAGCCAATTAAAAGTACAGCTAAAAATACTTTCAAGATTGTTATTGCACCATACTTACTTTGCCAAGCTGAAAAACTATCTAACCTTGTCCAAGCAGTTGCCGCCCCGCTTGCTGCCACAGCAATAGCGCCCCAAAGTGCAATCTGACTAAATCTAGGCAGTGCAATAATTCTTTGCTTACTATCTAATTGAATTAGGCCAAATAAGCCTCCAACCCAAAAACTTATTGCGATCACATGGATTACAAGTGCTCCTATTGCTAATCCATGGCTGCCAGAGGCACTGCCATGACTTTGAAAAACTGGTGCAATTAAACCAATTAAAGCCAACCCTAAAGATATATAAGCAGCCATTACCTTTCTAAGTGGAACTGCTAATAGCAATAAAATTGCCATGCCTTGAAGCAAATAACTTTTACCTAGCGAGGTTTGAGTCAAATAAGATCGGATTACAGTTATATCTAATGAAGCTAAAATTGATTGATCTAATAAATAAGCAATCTGAATTATTGTGAATATAAATAAAGCAAGTAACCAAAAAATATAGTACTTTTTTATTTTTTTAGTTAGCTCACTGCTTTTAATACTGCCTTTGATATCTTTATCTAAAAAAGCAACTGCAATTATTAGGCCAATACTTAAAACACTGACTAATTGAAGTAAGCCTTTAGCAATTGGGACTAACGTCTCGACCATTTAAGTTACTACTTTAAAAATTTCTTACTGCTACTTGAATTTTTCCTAGGAGTCTTTGGCTTACTTGGCGTATTAAATGTTTGCTTTGCATATCGTGATAGAAACACTAAAACAATAAAAGCAAAAACCATCAAGCCAATTACAAATAAATCAGTTAATCGGTTTGGATTATTTGAGGATAATGGGTCTTCACTCGCAGTTGGGGTTGGTGTTGGGAGTGATACTTCATCAGGGGCGTTGTAGATAAATGTAAATGTGCCAGAGGTTGATTCCTCATCAATGGCCATTAATGTATATGAAACTGTATAGGTACCAGAGGTTTGTAGTGGTTTTAATCCAACCAATATAACTTGGCCTTGAATTTGGATTGCACCATCATCAACTCTAATTCCTTCTGGACTAATTACTTCAACTGTATTTGCACCTTCAACTAAGTCAGCATTTGCTTTGATTGAAATAGCACTCGGTGAGAGATTTAAAATTGAGCCAGCAGTGGGTGAGGTAGTAATGATTGATGTTGCAAAAGCCGGACTGGTCCCAAGCAAAGAAATTATCGCCAAGCTAATTATCTGAATTAAGCGCTTCATTTCTGCCCAACCTTTCCAGTTAGCCCTTATCTTCCCACTTGCTTAAGATTATCCCCTATGCCTACCTATGAATACCTGTGCAACAAGTGTGAACATGCTTTTGAGGTCGTTCAGTCCTTTAGTGATGCAGCTATCGAGGATTGTCCAAAGTGTGATGGCAAAGTTAGAAAGGTATATAACAACGTTGGAGTCGTATTTAAGGGAAGTGGATTTTATAAAACTGATTCAAGAAGTACTACTCCTGCCAAAACCGAAAGTAAGCCTGAGGTAAAAACTGAAAGCAAGCCTGCGAGCAAACCTGAGAATAAGTCTAAAAATAAAACGGATTAGGAATGATGGGGCGGCTTATCTGCCTTAATTTCATCATCTCGTCTTGTATCAACCTCTAAATCAACCTCATCATTTGTTATTTTAGGAAGCAGGTGATTTATTTCACCAGATTTTTGTTTACTGGCTCCAGTAGATTTTTCAGAATTATCATTGTTACTCATTAGAATATAAGTCTACGCCATAATAACTATTAAGAGTAAAAATTGAGGTTGAAATGTTTGAAAAATTAGGTTCATTGATAGTAACTCGTAAGAAATTTATTTTTACTCTTTTTATAGCTTTAATACTTGCTGCTGGCGCAATCGGATCATCAGTATTTGGCAAATTAGATAGTGGTGGCTATTCAGATCCAAAGAGTGATTCAGCGAAAGTTTTTGAATACCTAACAGATGAATTTAAAGTTAAAGATCCAGCCGTAGTTCTGGTTGTAGAGACAAAAAATGGCATTATTTCACCAGAGGCTTCTGCCTCAGCAACCAGATTAGAAAGTCAAATAAAACTTGAACCTGGAGTTGAATCCACACTCTCATTTTGGAGCTCTGGTGGGGCGCCATCATTAAAGAGCAGCGACGGTAACTCTGCATTTTTATTCATCTATAGCGAAAGCACAGACTGGGATGAAGTACAAAATCTAGGTAAGAGAATGCAAGAAAAATATGAGGGTAATTACGAAACACTAAGAGTTTATGCCAGTGGAACAGGAGTATTTGCGCACGCAATTAACACAAAAATTGCAGATGATTTGAAACTATCTGAAGCCATTTCGATCCCATTGACTTTTATATTTTTAGTTTTCGTATTTGGTAGCTTGGTTGCTAGTGCAACGCCATTACTTGTTGGCGTCTCGGCAATTTTAGGCTCACTACTTGTTATGTACCTATTGACTTTATTTACTGGCGTGAGTGTGTTTGCGCTAAATCTAATAACTGGACTTGGGCTTGGGTTAGGAATTGATTATTCATTACTAATCGTAAATAGGTTTAGGGAAGAGTTACACGCTGGAAAATCAGTAGAAGATGCAGTACGAAAAACTGTCAGCACCGCTGGTAAAACCGTGTTTTATTCTGGTTTAACAATTGTTATAACTCTTGCCTCATTAATGCTATTTCCGTTAATGTTCTTAAAATCTTTTGGCTACGCTGGAGTTACCGTAGTAATTATGGCTGTGCTTGGTTCATTAGTTGCACTGCCTGCCTTGCTTGCAATCTTAGGTACTCGAATAAATAAAGCAGTTGTGCGAAAAGGTGCTATCGCTCCAAAAGAGGATGGCAGATGGGCACATACTGCAAGATTTGTTATGCGCAGACCGGTAGCAGTGGTCACACTTTCATTAATTTTGTTAACTGTTTTAGCAGCTCCGATTAAAGATATTGTATTTACTCAAGTCGACTCCAGAGTATTGCCAGCTAGCAATCCTGCTGCTGCTGCATCACAAATAATTTCAGAGCGCTTCCCTGGTCAAGAGGGAAATCCAATTGAAATTGTTGTGCCAAATGGTGCTCAAATCACAAGCCAGATAGATCAATTCACAACCGAGGTTGCAAAGGTTGATGGCATAGTTCGAATCGGACAATTACAAACCTATGGAAATGATGTCCGAGTTACTGCTATTCATGAGATGGGTCCGAGAACACCAGATGCTGAAAGATTAATCAATGAAATTAGAGATCTACCATCACCTGCAGGAACATTAATCGGTGGTGTGGCTGCAGATTATGCCGATACTCAAAATGGAATTGCCAGAACTATGCCGTGGGCATTGTTATGGATAGTAATTGGCGTACTTCTGCTGTTGTTTGTCTTTACCGGTTCGATTATTCTGCCAATCAAAGCTGTGATTTTAAATATTCTCTCCTTAGCTGCCACCTTAGGCGCTATTACTTGGATATTTGTGCATGGTCACCTTCAATGGCTAGTTGGCGAATTTACCGTTACAAATGCAGTTGATACTGGTTCTATTATTTTGGTCGCAGTTGTCGCCTTTGGTTTATCTATGGATTATGAACTATTCCTACTCTCTCGAATCAAAGAAGAGCATGACGCAGGAAAATCTAATGTTGAATCAGTAGCAATTGGATTACAACGGTCTGCACGAATTATCACCGCTGCTGCCGGTCTGTTAGCTATCGTCTTTGCTTCCTTCATGCTCAGTGGAGTTACTTCAATAAAGATGCTTGGTTTTGGTGTGGCATTTGCAATTATTTTAGATGCAACTTTGGTGCGTGCCTTATTGGTGCCAGCATTGATGAGATTATTTGGTGAAAGAAATTGGTGGGCGCCGAAGTCCATGAAGAAATTTACAATTTCCCACTAACTCAATAAGATTGAATATGCAGTTAATAGCAACGCTACAGTGCCAAGATCAGCCAGGAATAGTAAATGCTATGACCTCTGCCATCCTTGAATGCTCTGGAAACATTATTGAGAATCAACAATTTACAGACCCAATCACAAAGCTATTCGTTATGCGAACAAAATTTGATACCGACAAGACCATAAAAATTGCGGAAGAGAAGTTATCTTCAAACTTAAAGAAGTTTTCTCCTAAGATATCGGTTAGAGAAAGTTCAAATAAGAAAAAAGCCTTAGTTTTAGTATCTAAAGAAAGTCACTGCTTGCGAGACCTGTTTTACTTAATGCAGCTAGGTGAGCTGCCAATCGAAATACCACTAGTGATTTCAAATCATGATGTACTGAAGGATTTGGTGGAATCTAATGGAGTTAAGTTCCTTAAGATC
>Ga0208487_1000480_pt1 | contig 9434 bp, 17 predicted proteins | sample LakMenEpi21Sep12_FD_150723 | JGI IMG/M metagenome (GOLD analysis project Ga0208487, IMG submission 150723) | Freshwater microbial communities from Lake Mendota, WI - 21SEP2012 deep hole epilimnion (SPAdes) | ecosystem: Environmental > Aquatic > Freshwater > Lake > Epilimnion/Euphotic zone ...
AAGACAGTTATAATTGCATACCCTACGATAGTTTTTGCACTACCCTCGAGTACTAGCCATGCTGCGAACATACCTAGTAATGTCCACAATTGGTTTAATGTTTCTACAAATGCTTCTACTAGCCATGCCCATATAAATTTAACTACTATCCATACTTTATTTAGTATCCATAGAATTAATTTCCAGGTATTAATAAATACCCATTTAATTGCATTCCAGATACTTGTAATAATCCAAGTAATAACTTGAGTACCTTCATTAATTACCCCAATTATTACTTTATATATACCTTTAAGTATCTTCCAAACAAGATTAAGAACATATTTAATTACCGCCATAACCTTGATTAGAATAAACTTAACTAGGTTTATGGGTAACATAACTACGAACTTAACTGCTTTGAAGATAACCTTAAAAGGTTTTAGTATTGCCTTTATCATGTTATCCTCCTTATTTCTGCTCTTGCATTCATCTGTACTATGCTTGAAGACATTGCTACAGATCCTATTAATTGACCCACAATAACTGTTGCAACAACAACTGTTTGTGAGTCCTCTCTTTCTTCTTCTGTCATATCAGCACCCAATTGTCCAAGTGCTTCTAACACTTGTCCTGGATCTGATACAAACTCTCCTAATAAGGCTGCAGGGTCTGACAGTTGTTCAAATACAACTGCAACACCTGCTTCTAATTCAACACCTTCACGGTATTCAATTATTTGATTTTCATCTAATTGTTCTAAAAATTCTAAAGTTTGCTCATCATTTAATCCTTCAATTAAATCTGCTACTGGCATTGCTTCATCTACTTCATAATTTTCAATTAATAATTCTGCAATGTTTTCTAATTGTTCATCTGTAATTTCTTCTTCATTAACCAATAGTTCTTCAATTGCATTATTCATTTCTTCCTCAACTGCTATAATTTCTTCTAAAGGAGTTGGTTCAGGTGAAGGTTCTAAAGTTTGTTCTTCTTCCACTGGTGTTTCTTCTTGGACTTCTTCTACTGGTTCGTCAGTTGGTATCACAACAGGTGTTGGATCTGGACCTGGATCGACTGGCTCAGGATCTTGAGTTTGAGTTGGAGTAGGCTCTGGAGTAGGCTCTACTGTTTCTGTAGGCGTAGGAGTAGGTGTAGGGCTTTCTGAAGGTGTTTCAGTAGGTGTTGGTGTAGGTGTTGGAGTAGGTGTTAGTGTTGGTGTTGGTGTAGGCGTTGGTGTTGGAGTTATTGTAGGACTTGGCGTAGGACTTGGAGCAGGTGGCTCTGTAATTGTTTGAACACTTAAAGGAAAAACTTCACCATTCTGAACATATCTTGCCCCATATCTTGCACCTCCTGGTGCGTTAGAACTTACCTGATAAGTTGGAGTCCAAGTATAATTAATTGGATTTACTTCTGCTAACATTCTAATATAAATAGGTTCTCCAGTTGTTTGACCCCATAACATTACTTTCCAATCAACACATATAGATGTTGCAGTTGATCCATATCTAACATATAAATTATTTCCATACCCCCATCCAGGACTCCACACTCCAGGAGTTTCTTGATTTGGAAATGCATGGTAATCAAAAGATCCTATTGATATAGATGGTGTTGGAGGGTATGTCCAAAATGTATAATCTCCTGCACCAAAAGTTACTGTTCCTTTTGGACTTACATAAATATTATTTGTATAAACTGTTTCTCCCCATTTAAGAGGAGTGTTTAAATTCATTAAGAAGGCTTGGTCTCCACCGTTTACCTGATAGGTATCACATGGTGCTACGTTTGCATTAGTTTGGGGTATAAAAGAAAAGAACAATGCTAATAACATTGGTGTCAAAAGCATTGCTCTTATTTTAAGTCTTTTATTTTTAACCTTTCTCACTCCAAGGCAATATATGCCTAATTACATTATACTTTATTAATTAAAGTTATATTGTATTATGAGTTAAGAATTGCTGTTGGATCTATATCTTTTCCTGCTGACCAACGAATGTTGTCACGCATTTCAAAATGTAAGTGTGGTCCAGAAGAATTTCCTGTGTTTCCACTTAATCCAATTTGTTGACCCTTAGTTACTTTATCTCCTGCTTTTACATCAAGTTTTGACAGATGTGCATAAATTACCCATCCACCTTCAACTTTTTGCACTGCTTGAGTTCCGTATGATTTGCCCCAGTTTGCTGGTTCAATCTTTCCGTCTGCAACTGCAAGTACTGGTGTTCCTGTTTTAACTGCATAGTCGACCCCAGTATGATAGCCTTTTGACCACATCTTACCTAGTTTTTTGTATGCTGTTGTAATCTTTCCATCTTTAATTGGTGATGCCATTATAATATCAGTCCTTTGAATTGTCTTATTTCAGAAACAATATCTGATGATCCGTTATGGTAAACCATGCATGAAATTGGTGTGTCTGGTTTAGCATTAAAAAACCATGAGAGTGTAAATTGTACAGACTCAACATCTGCAGGAATTGCATATGTGTTTGTTCCAGTAGTATCATTTTTACCTTTGTAGTCTCTTGAGTAGTTCATCTTTACATATGTTGGTCTACCAGTTTTTGGTAGAGTCAAATGCAGTTGTGCTTCCCAAAAGCAATGACCTTCTTGTGTTGGAGTAATTGCATCTTTTCCATTTAACACCATTGGCTGCCATTTTTTAGGCTTAAATGATTGCTTTACTTTATCGTCTTTCCATTGTATATACATTCCCATTTATTGTCTCCTAATAAATAAAATAGAGGGGAAGATTTCTCCACCCCTCTAATTATTATACTATCTTATTATTTGCTGGTTGCCCAAGGGTTACTTGAATCATTATCTACTAATGAAGTACTTCCAGCAAGTTTTTTGGCAGTCTTTGAGTAAATAGACATACCTACATCTGTAGCCTCAATTTCATAGGCGTGTGCGTTAGTACCGTCATTCTTTTTATATTCACGATACTTAAGTTTTCCTTGAACAATTACCTTGTCACCTTTTTTTAATGTTGATGCAAGATTCTTGCCAAGACTTCTCCATGCGGAGACATTATAATACGCTGTGTCGCCATCTTTCCAACCACCGCTACCATCTGGCATGCGATCTGTACAAGCAACACGAATGTTAGTCACATTCTTATCTGATCCAAAATCTTTTTCTTCTGGATCTTTTACTAAATTACCTACAATAGTTACCATTGTTGGCATATACTACCTTCTCTCTACTCTGTTATGTTTGATATCTAAGATAGGATCAAGTGCGACCTTTGCCCCTAGATTTTCTAATGTCTTCTTTACCTTATTAAGGTATTGAATACATAGAAACCTTTCTGTTTCTGAGTAATGTTTCCATTGGCTCTCATAGAATTGTATCGTAAGAAAGGTATCGTAGTCAAGTATGTCTATCTTAAATTCTTTTGGAGCCTGTATAGAATGAATTGCTTTTTTCATTAGTTGTGTATACATTATTTACTTTCCAATGTTATCCCAGACCATACATTAAACCAGTCTTCTTTAGTTTTATGAGAATTAAATTCTTTAGATATCTTTCCACCCTCAAAATATACCCCACCCCATACGCCCCACTCTTGATTACTTACAGCGTACGCTAAGCATTGTCTTTGTGCAGGACATTGAATACATAGTGAATCAACCATTCCAGCCACATCTTTATCTTCTTCATACTTATCAAAAAATAAATTAGTATCCATGTTAAGACATGACGCTTTATCATCAAATTTATACATTATATTTACCTAATACTTTTTTAGGTATATTCCAACCATTAACATCATATGAGAATATCTTTTGACGACACCAGGTATTATTTTTAAAAATACCATCTTGGCTCATAAAACCATCAGCATCTTCATATATCCAAACAATATTCCATCCATCCCAAGATAGTTCTGGATGAACATTAACTAATTTTTCTGCTGTTTCTAAATCAATCATCATCTTCCTCTGCTGTAGGATCTAACTTAACAAATATCCCAACAAAAGTAATAATAATATTAAATACAAACAATAAAATAAATCCTATTTGATCAGTGGCTACACCATACGACAAGAATGTTAATTGTGCAACAAACCACATCAAAGTCATAAAAATAAATGAACCAGTAGTTACAGAAATAAACATAACAAAAATTGACAACATCATTAAAACCTGAGATAAGAATATAACTAACGACCAAGTATTAAGACTAATATCTAAAAAGTCCAATTTCGCACCCTTCTACTAGTTGAGCCTGTTGTGCTAGCCTAGACAAATTCTCTTTAGGGGAACTAAAAAAAGCAAAATAATTAACGTAAGAAATGTTTTCTGCAATCCAATAAGGTGCAGCCTTTGAAAATGAAATCTTATAACCTTTTTGTTTTAAAAAGTTTTCAGATGAATTACAAAATGCAGCAGTAAAACTATTAATTGTGTGTGGGCCAGCAGACCAAACTTGAATATCAGGATCATCTGTTTTGCTAGAAAGAGCAACACCCATAGCCCTCATAAAAATATCGTAGTCATTAAAAGACTTAGTTCCTTCAACTGTTATAATCATGATATGTGCTTACTTGTTAAATGAATCTACTATTTTGATAATCTTATTTAATTGATTATCTGGCATATTAATAACATCAACAGGGGTAGCCTCATCTGTTAATATCTCGCCACTTGAATGAATGTCTGCTTGATATAAAACATTATGATGAATCCAGTACGCTTTATCTTTTAAGATAGCAACGTCAACTTTTCTTTCTTTTTCAAGTTTTTCCATTTGACTTTCTTTTCGTACTTTTGGTGCCGTATCAGAATTTAGAATATCTTCTAAATCAAAATTGGCCCTTCTTTTTTTCCATAACTGCTTTATGTAAAACAAGTTCATACCTAAGGTGAGAACACTTGTTCCTATGACGATCAGGCATAGTTTGTATAGTATCAAACTTTTTGCTTTGCTCATTCATATCAACACCTTTGTTTATACTATTATACCTATAGTTAGGAATAATGTCAACTACTTTTTAGATCTTTGCTCTTCAACAATTCTATTTTTAAGTTTTTCTACATCTTCTAAATGTTTTAATTTAATGTTTTGTATACTCATATTTAAATCATTAATGGACTGTTCTGTTTTAATTTTATAAATAACAAATTCATACTCCATTTGTATACATTTTGATCTATAATACTGAACTAAAGATTCGTAATATTGTTTTTCTTTAGAATCTGACATATATTCCTCTCGTTAATTAATTATACTATTTATCTAAAGGATTGTCAATATATTTACGTAATGAAAAAGCAGAATCGTACCAAATAGGATCATTAGACTTTTGAGATCTTATTCTCATAATTGCATTTCTTTTTGATGTAGCCCATGAGTACCCTGAATCTCCACCCCAAAGAAGCCAAGCAATTTTTCCATTAGATGGTCTTTCTGCGTTGTTCCAATCTTTTCCTTGTTTGTCTACTTCATGACGAGAAAAGAAAGAATACATTCTTAACACTGTGTCTGGACTTAATTCTGTTCTGTTAGATAAATCTCTTGCACGAGCAACACCAACTGCTGTTCCGCCTCTTCCAAATTTACGTCTTAATTCTAATCCTCTTTTAGCATTATTTGCCATTGATTCTGTAGGTTTTAAATCTAAATCATCTAAACTTGCCTTTTCTAAATTAATATCTTCTATAAATTTTTTAACAGTTAAAGTTTTCATCTTGTGTCCAACTGTAATATCCGTAGGTTTTCCATCACGATATAGTCTAATTGCTACTGCTGGATTGTTTGGTGTTCCTGTAATTTCAAATGAACTATCTGGAACTTTTATTTTTCCATTTCTAACAACTCTAATTACTTTTCCTTCTGCTCTTCCACCACTTGAATTCCAAGATACCATTTGTCCAACACGAACTGAATCTGCTTTTGACATGTCGTCATTCATCATGTTTTCTTCCCCATCATTTGGGGCATTAACATATCCATCTGGAATTACTGCAAATCTGCAAGCACCTGCTTCTTCAATTGGCATATCTAGTATTGCACAAGCAACTGATGATTTGTGTAATGCACAATTTCCACAGTTTACTCCTATAGAATTATTTTCATTATTTGCACCATCTACATATCCAACCCAAACTCCTCTTGCTTTATCTAATGGTCCAACTTTTTCTGACAGGGCTAATAAAGAATCTGCTAATGCTCTTTCTTCGTTTGACAATTCATCGTATAGTGGCTTTCCTTCCCACATTTCTTCTTTAATCATTTAAAATCCTTTCACAAATGGAAATAACATATCTGGACAACACTTTGCAACTGGAACACAGTTTGGAACTGGTTGACCATTTGCTCCTGGTTTCATGCCTCTTTGAACGTATCCATCCCAACAAGGGGCTTGCTTGTCCATGTGATCTGGACAATTTTCTTTATCATCACACTCTTCAATTGAATGTGGTTGTCTATTTGGAACATTTTCATTAGTCATTGTTCCATGATTGTCTTTGTAAAAATCGGTTAGTAATGCTTTCCCTAATGCTTTTTTAGCATTTGATTCTGCAGCATAAAGTGCACGTTGTTGATTAACTGCTTCTTCTCTAGTTGAATGGCATCCACGAACAGTTCCATCTGGTCCGACAACGGCAAAGCCGCTTTTACAATCAGACTTTCCTCTTACAATATCATAGGGCATAGGATAATTATATCACTATCTATTACGCCTAGTAAGCATATTTTGAATAAAGTTTATTTCTTCATAACCAATAGATGGGAATACATCCTTTTCATAGTCTATATCTTTCAACATAACCATAGGGGTTCCTTCTTTATCAAAGGTCATTTCTATATACCCTTTTTCCCACAAGTTAAAAGCCAACTGATTAATATGATTCATATGCTCTTGAAACAGTTCTGGCATAAGTTCTTGACATTTTTCTGTCATAGTATAGGTTATATCCTCGGTAATAGGATCTATTCCATATATTTCTATTAGGCCATGTTCAAGCAACATGTCCATAAAAAAGTCTGCTTCTTCTTTACTAAACTCTTCCATTATATTAGCCTATATGTTTCTAGATAGTCTTTAATATCGGGAGTAATTTCTGGCTTTATCTTTTTACCCTCTGGTTCATGTCTATCAGCCTTGGTAGTTTTCCAGGTATGAATTTCTATTTCCTGTACCTTTTCTCTTCTTGTGTTAGCGATAGCATTATATACTGAACCACACATAGCGTCAGCCAAATCTTTAGATTTCTTTCTAGGATGATCTACTCTATTACCAACAATTCTTAACTCTAAAAGTTCATCTTTTAATATGTCAATATGTGGGGCTATAAGTCTTTCTTCGTATACTAACATAGCAAGATCTTCATAATGTTTTTTAGCAACAGATAATGTTTCAGTTCTTATTCCTACCTGCTTTAATTCTTGTTGAATATCAAACGATTGCCACCTATCAAAAGAAACTAAACCAAGGTTAAATCCTAGTCTTCTTAAATTAATAATCCAATTCTTAACTTCACTTAGATCTACAGGACCTTCACGATGTGGTTCCCACCACACTATAGCATCTACTACTACAAGAGGAACAACTTGTTCGTAATCATTAAAAGATTTAACGCTTACCCATTTATCTACGTGAGCAATTGATACAGCACACTTGTCATGCTTTTGTGCTAAGTCAGCGTGAACATAATAAACGATATTAGGATCTGGAACAAAAGTCTCATCTATTCTTTTAGCAGAATCTATTGGGTTTCTTCTTGACAAACTTGATTCTATCTTTTCTCTTGATTTAAAGAATGCATCTGATGAAACAGTAGCCATACAAGCAAAACGCATCAATGCATCTTGTGGATCATCAAAGAATGCTTTTTTAAAGTCTTCTATTTTTCTAGTTGGATTCATTTCCCAAGTTGGTCTTCTTAGTGCAAAGATTCCTGGAAGTTTATAAGACTCAATATGATCTTCTTCCCACTCAATAGAAAACTTATTCTTAGGATCATCTTCTGATAATTCTGGATTAACTACAAACTCATGATGTCTTGTTACTGTTTCTTTATCTGCTATAACTGCATCATATCTTTGAGAAATAAAATCACCTTTAAATCTTGGAAAAGAAAGAAGAATTACTTTACCAAAATCTGGAAAACGAGAATCTACAGAACCTCTAAATGCTTTATACATATTATCAGCAGTCTTACCTTGCTCATTACCACCAGAACCTTCCATTGCAAACGCTGAAATTTCATCAAGAACTGCAAGCATTAAGTTTAAACCTTCTGCTGATTCTCTTTCAGAATGTCCAGAGTAAACAGTAATTGCTTTATTAAATTCTATGTTGTTTACTTTTGCTTCATACTTACCAGCAAACCAAGGAGAGTTTTCAATCTTAGACTTAAAGCCTTTAAAAAAAACGTTCTTTGCTTGTTCTGCGTTAACAGCAACATTGATAAGGTCTATTGCATCATTCGATGGTTTCCCAAAATACCTCGATGGATCTTTGAGGCACAAAAGTTTATAGACAATATAAGCACAGCCAATGGTAGAAGTATGATCTTTACCACTACCCTTTCCACACATAAGAATAACTTCTTGTTTAGTGTATCTTTTATAATGACTTTCTCCTTCTTCTTTACCCATTAATTTTACTAAATCTTCTTTTCTATATATCTGACTCATGCACTCAACAAGAGTATACTGATACTCAGATAGTTCTGGCATATTAAGATAATCTTTACTCTTAACAAATGTTCTTACATCTACTGGCTTTTCTTCAAATTGATTTTCATCTAGTGCTTCTAAAAAATCACTCAGGTCTAGAGTCAATTACAACTACCTCCGTTTGAATCTCAGACAACTTTTCCATAATTTCTTGTCTAATTTCTGGATGGTTAGAAGCAACTTCTTTTAAGATACCAATTAAAACTCCTTGTTTTCTTTCCATTTCAATAATCTGTTCTGCTATTTCTTTATTATCTAACAACCCTGCTTTTTGTAGCATTTCAAGTCTTTTACTTTCAATATCTGCAATAAGTTTAATAGCCTGAGTCTTGGCACCAAGATTTGCATTCTGATCTGCAACATCAATTACTTCATAAGATTTTTTAATTAAAGATGAAAAGTGTTGATCTGCTCCAGCAAGTGCTTCCTTAGCACGAGCATGGATAGCCTGATTGTTGGCCGCCATGGCTCTCCAATCGTTAAGCAACGACATAACCTTTGGTCTAGGTATATCTAACTGCTTTGATATCTGAGAGGCGTCTAAGCCCTTTAAATACTCTGTGGCAACACTATTGACTAGGTCAAGGTGTTTAACTAAATCATTCTCGCTCATCTAATGTCCTTAATAATACAAGGTATCCAATAAGATCTAAAACAGTATCTTCAGATGCATACTCTTTACCTTTGTGTATTCTATTAAGTTTATCATCAATACGGATATAAATTTGTTCTTTTGGGGTAGATTTACTGAATAT
>Ga0208487_1000483_pt1 | contig 9387 bp, 6 predicted proteins | sample LakMenEpi21Sep12_FD_150723 | JGI IMG/M metagenome (GOLD analysis project Ga0208487, IMG submission 150723) | Freshwater microbial communities from Lake Mendota, WI - 21SEP2012 deep hole epilimnion (SPAdes) | ecosystem: Environmental > Aquatic > Freshwater > Lake > Epilimnion/Euphotic zone ...
CCCCGATCCCACCGCCAGGCGACTTGTTTAACCCGCAGCCAACGGCGAGGATGCGCACCAGCAACCCCCGACCCCACCGCCAGGCGACTTGTTTAACCCGCAGCCAACGGCGAGGAAGCGCACCAGCAAACCCCGATCCCACCGCCAGGCCACTTGTTTAACCCGCAGCCAACGGCGAGGAAGCGCACTAGACACGTTCAACCCCATACTAGCCCAGACACCCACGCCACATCTTCGTTTCCCCGACACCGTTCAACATTCCCAAAAACCGCAGCACCTGTCTGGGTGTGGATATCGCGTACCTAGATTGCTTCCTCGCCGTTGGCTGCGGGTTAAACAAAGTGGCGACGAACGAAACAGAAATAGCACACCATAGGCTCCCTGAGCCCCGAGGGTGAAACTTCGTTGCCGTTGAGCGTAAGCCAACGGTCCGCGTCCTAACGACTCTTTAAATTCTCAAACCAATACAATCCGGACTTACCCGGTGCGACAATATCCAGATCGCCATCGTTGTCCATATCCCGGATCGCCATCTGCAAACCCGTACCAGCCGAACCGGACCGAAAGTCCTTAAGCCCATCCCGTTTGTCTGGATCCAGCGGCGCGGCCGCAGCAGGTTCACCCAGATGCACGGTGCTCCTGACCCACTTCGAACCAGCCCGGTCGTAATCGAACAGGTAGATGCAAGGGGCATCGGTCGCACCGGCTTCACCTTCATGCGCGTAGATCCGCTTGCCAGTGACAAACTCCAATTGGCCATCGGAATCAAAGTCCCCCAAATGCAACGCGTGGACCTGCGAGAAACTCATGTCGATCGGCTGTTTGGTCCAGGACCGCTTACCATCGACCTCGGATTGAACGAGCCAATAAAGTCCAAAGTCATGCCCCATCCCCCAGACGATGTCGGTGTCCCCGTCCCCATCGAAGTCATGACCGAGTATCTCGATACTCGCAGCACCCAATTGGAACTCAGGATGAAACTCCCAAGCCCCCTCGGACGTCGCCGGTTGCTCGTACCATCCTTGTGGAGTGATCACGTCGATACGGCCATCGCGATTGATATCGCCATGACCTAGCCCGTGGCCACCCCCTTGGGGGGCGATCACCCGAGGCTTCCACTCGACCGTTGGCGATTGACCCGTCAGCTCGTAGTACAGAACTCTGCCCCCGACGTTCGGCAGGAAGACCGGCTTGGCATTCTGATGCAGATCGACCAAATAAGCCGTTTCCATCGAGCCGGGCTTGTCGATCAAGTGCTCGGTCCAAGGCTTCGTCGCATCGCCGGGATGCTCCAGCCAAGCGATCTTGTTCGAGAAATAAGCGCAGGTAACAATATCGACATTTCCATCGCCGTTGACATCCAAGGGTGCATCGGCAAAGTCTTCGTGATAGTGGGAATTGACGCGAGCGATTTCGCGGACTTTGTGGGGCTCCCAATCAGGAGCCGCGTACCAAGTATCCCCTGAGAATACATCGAGCTTCCCGTCCTTGTTGAAGTCCGCCACGCCGACGGCTTCGTAAGGCGAAAACGGATTGATCGCGTGCTTTCTCCAGCTCGACGAAGGCTCTTGCGCAAAGCTAGGCTGCTCGAAGGGCACAAGCACAAGTCCGCTCAAGAGCATCAGTACCTTCGAAAAACCAGCAGCGATTTTGCATTTCATAATCGGTTCACAGGAATGATTCATTGGACTTACTTCAAGTTTCTATACGTCGACCCACCGATAGTATCATAGCATCTCGCAAGTCGCTCGGCGCGAACCATCCGACCGACTATATTCAACAGCGTTGCGACTGCCGCTCCAAATCGATAGACTCATCTACTTACTAGGCCCACCTAAGCCCACTTCCATGCAAAACAAAACACTGCACCGACGTCGCTTTCTTCAGTCTTCCTACAGCGCTGCCCTGGGAGCTGCAATCCTCCAACGCACCGGGCGAGCCGCCGGGTTCTCCCAAGCCAACGATCGACCTCGCGTCGCGGCGATCGGGACCGGAAGCCGATGGTGCCAAAAAGCGACCGGGGCCAACGGACCCTACGGCTCTGCACCCGACTTTCGCAAGTACAGCGATTATGTAAGCGTCTGCGATGCCGATTCGAACCGCATGCAACTCGCCGCCGGGCTCGTCAAGGAATGGACAGGCCAAGAACCTAAAGCGAACTCAGACTATCGAGCCATCTTGGACGATCCAAAAATCGATATCGTCCATATCTCGACCCCCGATCACTGGCATGCGAAAATTCTTATCGAGGCGATGCTCGCCGGCAAGGATGTCTACTGCGAGAAACCGATGACACTGACGGTCCCCGAAGGCCGAGCGATCTGTGAGGTCTGCAAAAAAACCGGACGCGTCGTCCAGATCGGGACCCAACAACGATCCGGCGGGCAATTTGTCCAAGCCATCGCGTTGCTCCAACAAGGCCGCATCGGAAAAATTCAGAAAGCGATATGCCATATCGGCGGGGCACCCACAAGCCCCGAAATCCCATTGGCTCAACCCCCAAAAGGACTCGACTGGAACCTGTGGCAAGGACCGGTGGCCGAAGCCCCCTTTCGATTCCTCCCCGGGGATAACGGCGAAACGAAAAGCTGGTCGCGCTGCCACTACGAATTCCGATGGTGGTACGAGTACTCGGGCGGAAAACTGACCGATTGGGGCGCCCATCACGTCGACATCGCAACCTGGGGAATGGGAAAAACCGACACCGGACCCGTCGAAATCCTACCCGAGATGGTCAAGCATCCCGTCGAGTTCCGCGACGGGTTTCCCACCGATCCGAGCCGATACAACACAGCGACGGAGTTTCTACTCCGCGCCAAATTCGCCGATGGAGCCGAAATCGAAATCCGACACGACGGTGACAATGGAATCCTATTCGAAGGCACCGAGGGGCGGCTGTTTGTTAACCGCGGACGAATTGCTGGCAAGGCTGTCGACGACCTTAAAGACAACCCATTGCCAAGCGGTGCTCTCGAAGCCGCTTACAAAAACCGACCTCTGGTCGACCACTTCCGAAACTTCTTCGAAGCCGCCAGAGATCGTATCGAACCGATCTCGGATGTGCATAGCCACCATCGAGCCCTCTCGACTTGCCACCTCGCCGGGATCGCAGCAAGACTGAACCGAAAGATCACCTGGAATCCCCAGACCGAGTCGATTCTCGGGGACCCCCAAGCCGAATCGTTGCTCATGCGCCAAGCCAGACGCGGGTTCGAAACCCAAATGGGCTAAATCCTCTTCAGGATAATTTCTACCCAGATCAAGCCTTATTCGCCCCCCGAGTCCTTCTTGGGGTTTGGTCGGCCGGGACTTTCGATCATAATCCAAAGTCCCAGTCGCCTGCATTTCCAATGGGCCGTCGTTCCGTCAACGCCCCGTCGATCCAATCGAAATCCGGTCCTGTCCCTACCCCATCCCCCTTGAGCGCGAGTCATCCTCATGGTTTTCCCAACCCCTGCCAATCCCTCCCGTCCCAACAACGATTCCCAACTCAACAACGGCTCGCGCCGAGAGTTCCTCATCCGCTCAGCCGCAGCTTGCGCGGCCAGCTCAAGCCTCGTTGCGTGGACCTCCAGTGACCTCTTGGCCATGCACCCTGTCCTGGCCGCCCGTCAAACGGCCCAAGGCTTCCTAGCCTCGTTATCCAACGACCAACGAGCACTAGCTCAAATCGAATTCAAGGACCAGAAACGATCCGAGTGGCACTTCATCCCCATGGAGACCCGCAAAGGACTCCCACTGCGAGAAATGACCGAACCGCAGCGTCAAGCCGCCCTCGGACTCCTCGCGGCGGTCCTGAGCGAATCAGGCTTCCGACGCGCCGTCGATATCATGGCCTACGAAGCCATCCTCTTGGAGCTCGAAGGCCCCGCGCAGGCCAAACGACGCGACTACCGAAAATACTACGTCTCCATCTATGGCAACCCCGAACCCAACGCCGATTGGGGCATGAGCGTCGAAGGACACCACCTATCGATCAACATGACCTACCAAGGCGACCGCATCGTCGATTCAACCCCTCAATTCTTCGGAGTCAATCCCGCTCGATTGCTCCGCGATTTCGAAACCCCAGATCCACTCCGAGATGGAGCAAAGACCAAGTACACCTCAGGTACCCGACTGCTCCTGCCCGAGGAACAAGCTTCCTACGAACTCCTCAAGAGCTTGAGCGATTCCCAACGCACCCTCGCAATCTTCGACGCCGAATGCCCAGCCGATATCCAATGGGCTGGCGAGCCACAGCCCAAACTCGATAAGCCCGTAGGCATCCCAGCCAGCAGTCTGCAAGCCGAGCAAAAAGCAAAACTCAAAGCGATCATCGATGCCTACTTCTCGACGATGCCCCAAGCCGTCGCCCAAGAACGATGGCAGATCGTCGATCGAGCCGGCATGGATCAAGTCCACTTCGGCTGGGCCGGTGGAATCGATCCGAAAGAACAACACTTCATCCGACTCCAAGGACCGAGTTTCATCGCCGAACTTTGCAATTACCAAACCGATCCTCAAGGCACACAGGCCAACCATATCCACTCGGTATGGCGCGATTTGGGTGGCGATTTCAATCTCCCGATCGCTTCCAATTAGCGCCCGATGAACACCCTGTTCCTTCCTGAACTCCGAGAAATGCTCGCAGAGGATCGCACCGACGAACTCCGCGAGTTTTGCACTGCGCTCCACCCGGCCCGCACCGCCGAGTTCATGGAAGGCCTCGACGACGAGGAAACCTGGCGAGTCCTGCAACACGCACAGCCAACCTTGCAAGCCGAGGTGTTTCAGTACTTCCCCGTCGATCGACAAATCGAGCTGATCGCCACCCAAGACGAAAAGCAAATCGCGGTACTCGTCACCCAACTGCCAGCCGACGATGCGGTCGATCTGCTTCGCAAAGTCCCCGAGGATCGCGTCGATGCGATCCTGGCCCTGGTCCCCGCCCCCGACCGACGCGATATCCGCCGACTGCAAACCTTCCCCGAAGGAACCGCAGGGGCCATGATGACCACCGAGGTGGCGTGCTTGGCCGAAACACTTACGGTCCGCCAAGCGCTCGATGAGCTGAGCCGGCAAGCCGAACGGCTCGAAACGATCTATTACATCTATGTCGTCGATACGACCAACCACCTCCGAGGAGTCGTCAGTGGACGGTTGCTCATCTCGGCCATCGGCAGACCCGAAACCACCTTAGCCGATCTGATGAAAACCGATGTGGTCTCGGTCAAAGTCCACGATGATCAAGAGCAGGTCGCACAAAAAGTCGCCTTCTACAACATCATGGCCATACCCGTCGTCGATGATGCAAATCACATGATGGGCATTATCACCCACGACGACGTCATCGACGTGGTCCGAGAAGAAGCCGCAGAGGACGTTCAGCGAATCGTGGCCGTCAAGCCACTGAGCGACTCCTACCTCCGTACACCCGTCCTGTTGCTCTCGTGGAAACGGGGCTTCTGGCTTTTGATCCTCTTCTTTGCAGCCCTATCGACCGCCTTTGCCCTAAGGATGTACCAGTCGTGGCTCGACACCTACGCATGGCTGGTCCTGTTTATCCCCCTGATCATCAGCAGCGGAGGAAACTCCGGCAGCCAATCCTCGACCCTGATCATCTCCGCATTGGTGACCAAGGATGTCGAACTGAGCGATTGGGGACTCATCGTCCGACGCGAAATCATCATGGGTTTGATTCTCGGCGGAATCATGGGAGCGATGGGATTTCTCTGCGCCCTGATTTTGGCTCCAACCCCGTTTACCGCTCTGATCATCCCCATCACAATCCTGTGCGTCGTGCTCTGCGGAACCTGCTTGGGAAGTATCCTGCCACTGATCTTCAAACGCATGGGGCTCGATCCTGCCATGATGAGCAATCAGTTTGTAGCAGGATTGAGCGACCTGCTAGGAATCCTAATCTACGTCAACGTCGCGCTTCTCTTTCTGAGCTAGACGAGCCATGCCAGGACTTCAGGCCCAACTTAGGCAACGCACCTTCGGCGACTACGGACACTTCCTGAACCATCGCCAAGCCATCTCGCACTGTGGCCGTTACCTAGTCTACGACACACGCAATGCCGATTCGGATATCGCCAAAACCACCCGGATCGAATCGCTCGATCTCAGCGACAATACTGTTCGCATCCTCTACGATACCCACAGCCAATCGATCCATGGACCCGGCGTCGGTGCGGTCGTCTGCCATCCACTTCGCTCCACCCTAGTGTTCATCCATGGTTTGACCCATTGCGACGAACTCCAACCTTATGCGATGACTCGTCGCTTTGGAGCCTGCCTCCATGTCAAACCGAGCGACCCAAACTCCACTCCAACAAGCAAACTCGTCTCGATCGAATCAAGAAGCCCTCAAACAACAATCCCTTGGGGAGTTCTCCGAGGCGGAACCCACGCACATAGCTTTTCCCCAGATGGTCGATGGATCAGCTTTACCTACAACGATGCCTTGGCTCCCGAGCACCGTACCGTCGGATTTGCGATCGTCGATCGATGGGACAGCGACTCAGACGCCCGGACAGAACTCCACCCCCCTAAGTTCGAGGAGGAATTCAAGGGGATCGGCTGGGCTGCGCTGATCCTGGTCCCGGACCAGGCCATCGAATCGGCACGCGAGGAGTGCTGGGTCCCTCATCCGACCCGCAAGCAATTAGCCTTCCTAGGACGCGTACCGAACCGATCGCAAAACCGATCGCAAAACCCCGGCGATCGATGGGTAGACGAAGTTTTCTTAGCCCAATTGCCAGCCATTGCCGACCGATGGCCAAGGATGCTCGATCGGCAGACCCCTGTGGCTCATCGCAGCGGTGCTCAACTGGCCAGCCCACCGGGGATCCAAATCCGACGCTTGACCCACACCGAATCGGCACCCTACCCTGGTGTCCAAGGCCCCCGGCACTGGCTCATGGCTTCCAACTGCGGGACCTGGATCTACACCTTGAGAAAGGACCCTCAAGGAACCGTTCGGATCGTGCGGGTCAGGGTCCCAGACGACCAAGAAGACAGCCAAGAAGACAGCAATAGCGAGTGGATATCGAATAACGAGGAATCCATCACGCATCCGCCGGCGATCGATGCTGCGACCGGACGGATCAGTTATTTGACAGGAAAGCGTTTGACGATCCTCGATACGACAACGGGCCAAGAGATCCCCGTCGCATGGGATACCGACGCGATGGACACTGTGGTCGGACCGGTTCAGTTCCTTGGCGAATCCCGAGGAATCTTCTGGAATGCCAGACCTTTTGGCTCTCCATGGCTTCAGATCTGGACAGCCCTCCTACAATAAGGGCACTATGCAAAAAAGATCCGACATCGGCGGGATTATCCACGTCTACCAAAAATACAACCCGACGGAATTTCCCAGTCCGTTGGCCGAGCCCGATACGGACCTAGTCTCCAACGCCTTCGAACACGCCCTAGCCTACGGGAATTACCGTGAGCTGACCGAAGAGGAACTCGCCCGAGCCATCGAGTTAGACCCAAGCCAAATCTCTGGCCTTGGACCGAGTATCGATGCATTGCGTGCCATGCTGATGGAACGCAAACAGAAAATCTTGGAAACCTTCCAAGTCGACGGGTTGGACAAAAAGGCCAACGACCGCTTCGAGAAAATCGCTCGCAAGACCCGACCGCCCGCGAAGCTCAAAGGCTTGTTCGATCGAGCGATCCGTCAATCGCAGATCTATCTGCTCGAACAGATTTGGTACCAATCCGACCGAAGTGATCCGGATTTCGCCCAAGATGTTTTAAAGACCATGGAAGCCTTGTCCGATCGCTACCAGATCGATGAACTGTTAGGCAAATACGTTTTCACCGGACGTCAAAAAGTCGACATCCCCCAAGCGATCGAGCTCAAAAAGGAACTCGAGCAGATCGACGAGTTGCTCAAGCAACTTGACGAAGCGTCCAAAACCGCTCAGATCGGCTTGATCGATATGGAAGCTCTCTCCAAATATACCCAGCCGGGCGATTTGAATGCCCTTGAGGAAATCCGCGAGCAGATCCGAAACGTCGTTCGCGAGATGGCCGAGCGCCAAGGCCTCGATCGCAACGAGTCCGGCTCGTTCCGCTTGACACCGAAAGCGTACAAGACCTTCCAAGCAAAACTGCTTGAGCGAATATTCTCCGATTTGGAAGCCTCGCGAAGCGGTCGGCACACCGGACGAATCGTCGGCGATGGGAGTGTCGAACTACCCTCGACCAAGGCTTATGAGTTCGGCGATTCGATCGCCAATATGGACATCGTCCAAACAGTCACCAATGCGATGCTCCGCAGGCCCGACGAGCGACCCGTTCGATTGCGCAGCGACGACATCGAAGTGTTCAAGACCCGCAATAGTCCCAAATGCGCCACGGTGGTCGTCATGGACATGAGCGGCTCGATGCGGCATGACGGGCAATACATCAACGTCAAGCGGATGGCATTGGCGCTTCATGGACTCATCAGTTCCGAATACCCAGGAGATTTCCTGCGCTTCATCGAGATGTATTCCTTTGCCAAACTCCGGCCAGCCGGAGAAATCATCGACTTGATGCCCAAGCCCGTGACGATCCACAATCCGGTCGTCAGGCTCAAGGCCGACATGAGCGACCCGCGGATCAGCGAAGTCGAGATTCCCTCGCACTTTACCAACATCCAGCATGCGCTTCGATTGGCTCGTCAAAATCTCTCGACCGTCGACACGCCCAACAAGCAGATCATCCTGATTACCGATGGGCTTCCGACGGCCCATTTCGAAGAGCAAATGCTCTATCTTTTGTATCCGCCCGATCCGAGGACCGAGCAGCAGACGATGCGCGAAGCGATCCAGTGCGGCCGCGAAGGCATCACCATCAATTTGTTTTTGGTACCCAGTTGGTCGCAATCCGAAGAAGACATCCGTTTTGCGCACCGGATGGCCGAGCAGACCAAGGGTCGGGTGTTCTTCACCAGCGGCAACAATCTCGATCGTTTTGTCCTATGGGATTACGTCCAGCGCAAGCGAGAGATCCTCGGTTAATTCGCAGATTTTGCAATCCAGATAACGACTCACCACAACCGTGGGATAGGCTTCCAGCCTGTCTCCATCGCAGGGTAGGCTTCCAGCCTGTCACCATCGTAGGGTAGGCTTCCAGCCTGTCACCATCGCAGGATAGGCTTCCAGCCTGTCACCATCGCAGGGTAGGCTTCCAGCCTGTCACCATCGCAGGGTAGGCTTCCAGCCTGTCCCCATCGCAGGGTAGGCTTCCAGCCTGTCCCCATCGTAGGGTAGGCTTCCAGCCTGTCACCATCGCAGGGTAGGCTTCCAGCCTGTCCCCATGGTGGCACCCGCAGCGGCTGCCTGGCACGAATGGCACTCCGCGTCCACACAAGCTTCGTATATCCTGAAAAAGCAAAATTCCGCA